>Ga0214163_1000087_pt1 | contig 38452 bp, 34 predicted proteins | sample LakMenepilimnion_2_FD_153001 | JGI IMG/M metagenome (GOLD analysis project Ga0214163, IMG submission 153001) | Freshwater microbial communities from Lake Mendota, WI - Practice 15JUN2010 epilimnion v4 | ecosystem: Environmental > Aquatic > Freshwater > Lake > Epilimnion/Euphotic zone | place... | reverse complement strand
TTTGCATCCCATCAGTGGAAGTGGATCCCGAGCGATGATGATCGATACCATGAAGACTTTTGGCCCAGATTCGTTTGTAGGTAGACTTGCCTGTGTTTTTCAAGGTTCCGCTGAAACAATCTTGTATGTCGTAGCGCTATATTTTGGCTCAGTCCAAGTGAAAAACATTCGCTATACATTGTGGGCAGGATTATTTGCTGACCTCGTGGGAATCATCACTGCCGTAGGCGTGAGTTACCTGTTTTTTGGGTAATGAATTATTGGATCGGTATCGAAAGGGTGAAATTAGTCCCTACTAAATCTTTTTTCCAAGACCCCAAATCCGCGCCGATATTGGCCGATAAAAATGCGTCCTGGCCAAAAACAAAAATTTGCCGTTGCCATTGAAGGCCCAAGGCAATCTGCTTTTTAACCGGAATATATTCAGACCCAAAATTACCATGAGAATTAGTTAGGCTTCCTCGAAACAAAAGGCGATTTTCTCCTACCATGGCTTCTGCTCCCACATAAAATGTTTCTACTCGATTGTTATCAAAATAAATACTTTTTCCCTCATTTAAATCCGTTTCAGCATCTAAGGTCATCAATGGCGTTCCCATTCCTTTTCCCATATAAGTCCAACCTTCAGGATAAATTCCATTATTAAAATAATTATCAAATCCTCTAATATTTAATCTTTGATCAAACTCGTTCCCTCCTTGAGAAGTTGTATTAAGGTATTCAAATACGATTTTTACTAAACCCCTTTTTCGTTTAGAACTAAAGGCTATTCCATGTAAACCATCCGTAATATTGTTTCCATAATACAAAGAGCCATCTTCATATACGCTTTGTCGATAAAAAAATAGCTTTCCGAAATTTCCATCTATTTCCATCCCTACGTCCAATGAGCCCAAATGATTGCCCAATCGATTAAAGCCCTCATTAAATCCATAAGTAGCCGTATCTCCTCCTGCTCCAGCTAACGATTTCGCAATAACTACGTTAAAATAATCCTTTAGTATATTTGTTGGTACCCCTCCATTACTAGGTTTATAATTTTTTAAATACCTTCTTGTTCCTCCCCATTGTACCTGGTGATTAAACCCGCCATAAAACTTTAAAGGCCAATTAGGTTTCCCTATTCGACCATATAATGACTTTTGATGTAAATAAACTTGAGAAATATTTTGTCTGCCTTGCTCGAAAAAGCCATGAACAAAATTGCCCTTGAAGCCTAAATAGCCCGCCAAAAATTTGGGGTGCCAGTATTCGTTGACCACTATTTCTATTTTGGGCATAGGAAGGGAATTTCCAGAAAAAATATAAGAGCCCGAACTTAATGTGGAGTCGACCAGCCCTTGAATATACTTTTTCCTTCCGGCTGATAATTCAAAAATGCCCCATTTCCCTTTTAAATAAGCTTCCTGAACTAATAAATCGGCTTTAGTATCGCCCAAATTTAACCTAGCTGAAGCCCCTAATCCCCAATCCATCTTTTTTCCCTTTCGGTAGTCCACATACGTTGATCCGCCGACATTCAAGTAATTCTCTTCTGTGGGCACTGCGCCAAACTGATTGGCCCGCAGCCAAAATGGGGTATAATTGCTAGATGAATAGCCTCCGCCAAAAGAAAACATGGGCGCAGAAGCTCTTTGACCAAACGCGGAAAAACAAAATACAAAAAGAATCGAAAAAATGCCCGCTTTCTTCTCCAACATACCTTTTGCTTTTTTTAACATTCCTTTTTTTGAAAATCAAATATATGAAATTTATCCATGACTTAAATTAGCCACCAACTCAAAACCCAGGCTGTCTATGCGCAGTCGAACCTCATTCTTGTTTTTTAATCCCATTACTTCGGCGGTTTGACCTTTCAGTGGACCTGTGTCGATCGTAATAAAATCTCCTACCTTAACCGCTGAATCTCCTACCACAGAAACCTCGACGTGATCCGATAAAAATTGTTGGATGGCTATAATTTCATTATCCTGCACCACCGCGGGTTTGTGTAACCAATACACAAAATTAACGACCCCTAATGTTTTCCTGACCGTTGCACCCTGAGTAACCAAGTCTATATTCACAAAAACATAAGAACGAAATAATACCTCTTCAACAATCTTTTTGCGATCAGACCACTGCTTTTTACGCTTAGTTACGGGGCAATAACTCTCTATTCCTGCTTCTTGCAGACGCAAAGAAACTTTTTTCTCCATCCGAGATTTTGTATATACCGCATACCATGCCATCGATTCCTACTTTATAACCTTGCGTCAACCAAAGTTCTATCCAATACTGATTTAATGTCAAAAATTATTCCGTTTTCTGCTTTTAAGCTGGAAAAAGGCAAGGTTAAAAACTCTTGATGGGCAACCGTTAAAACAATCGCATCGTAGTTGGCCCCCAACTCACCAACTAAATCAATGCCGTGCTCCTTTTTCACCTCGGCTTTGTTTGCCCATGGATCATACACATCGACATTCATCCCAAAATCCCGTAGCTCCCGATAAATATCGACTACGCGAGAATTTCGAATATCAGGGCAGTTCTCTTTAAAGGTAATGCCCAACATTAATGTCTTAGCTCCTCCAATTTTTTTGCCTTTTTGAATTAACAACTTAACTAATTTATTCGCCACAAACAGGCCCATGTTGTCATTAACCCTTCGGCCCGATAAAATAACCTGAGGATAATAACCCAAACTTTCTGATTTATGGAGCAAATAATAAGGATCCACTCCGATGCAATGCCCGCCCACCAATCCAGGTTTAAAATTTAAAAAATTCCATTTAGTCCCTGCCGCCTCTAACACCTCTGATGTGTCTATGCCCATGCGATCAAAAATCAAGGCCAACTCATTTACAAAAGAAATATTGACGTCGCGCTGTGCATTTTCAATTGCCTTGCTCGCTTCAGCTACTTTTATAGACGACGCTTTATGTGTTCCGGCCACGATGATAGATCGATATAGCTGATCCACCCATTCGGCTATTTCGGGCGTGGACCCTGAAGTAACTTTTTTGATTTTTGTTAAGGTATTGACCTTGTCACCAGGGTTAATACGCTCCGGCGAGTAGCCACAAAAGAAATCTTGATTAAATGTTAAACCAGATTGTTTTTCCAACACCGGTACGCAGTCTTCCTCGGTACAACCCGGATAGACCGTTGACTCATAAATCACCAAATCACCCTTTTTCAATACTTGGCCGATCATCTCGGAAGCCTTTAATAGGGGCCCTAGATCCGGTTTTTTAAAATGGTCAATGGGGGTAGGAACGGTGACAATGAACGTATTACAAGCCGACAAATCCGTTAATTCAGAAGAAAATTTTAAGTGAGACGAAGCCTTTAATTGGGCATCGCTTACCTCCTGGGTTCGATCATATCCCCGATTTAATTCCGAAATACGCGTAGCGTCGATATCAAAACCCAAGGTTGGATATTGTTTTCCAAACTCCACTGCTAACGGAAAGCCCACATAGCCCAAACCTATAATCGCAATGGATGGATTCATCTCTATTTTGTAAATAATTGGATGTCTGAAGTCATCATGTCTTTCACTAATGCAGGTAAATCATATTTTAGGGTCCAACCTAATTGCTGCTTCGCCTTTGTCGGATCACCAATCAACAATTCTACTTCTGTTGGGCGGAAATAACGTGGGTCAACAGCCACTACTTCTTTCCCTATAGCAACCTGATAAAGTGGATTTGTACATTTGACCACCTTAGCTATCTCATTAACACCCTCTCCCGTAAATTCGACCTCGATGCCCACTTCGCCAAAAGCCATATTGATAAAATCCCGGACCGTTGTCGTAATGCCCGTCGCAATCACAAAATCCTCTGGCTTTTCCTGTTGCAAAATTAACCACATCGCCTCCACATAATCTTTGGCATGGCCCCAATCCCGCTTTGCATCCAAATTACCTAAGTAAATTTTATCTTGTTGGCCCAAAGCAATCTGCGAAACACCTCTCGTAATTTTACGCGTCACAAACGTCTCCCCACGCAAGGGTGATTCATGATTGAACAAAATTCCGTTGACCGCAAACATGTCATATGCCTCACGGTAATTTACCGTGATCCAATACCCATACATTTTAGCGACCGCATACGGAGAACGAGGGTAAAATGGTGTTTTTTCTGATTGTGGAACCTCCTGCACTAAACCATATAATTCGGACGTAGACGCCTGATAAATCTTTGTTTTTTTCGTTAGGCCCAACAAACGTACGGCCTCTAAAATACGAAGTGTTCCTATTCCATCCACCTGAGCAGTATATTCAGGCTCATCAAAAGAAACCTTCACGTGTGACATCGCGCCCAAATTATAAATCTCATCCGGTTGCACATCCTGAATAATTCGAATAATATTTGTTGAATCACTTAAATCCCCATAATGTAAATGGAAATTAGACGAATCCACATGGGGGTCTTCGTAAATATGATCTATTCGACCTGTGTTAATTAAAGAACTTCTTCTTTTAATTCCGTGAACCACATAGCCTTTAGACAATAATAATTCCGCTAAATAAGCACCATCTTGCCCTGTAATACCTGTAACAAGTGCTATTTTTTGTTTTTGAGACATAAAAAATTAATTTTAAAGCGGCCTGTATAATCAAGCGCCTCTAGTTATAAAGGGCAAAATTACAAAAAAAGAGGACAGCGACACAATCAAATTTATTTATTGGGCCCTCCTAAAACTTTTTTATTTATACAGCTCTAAAATGGCCGCTTCATGCTTCGCATAAATTTGCTTCCGCTTTAATTTTAATGTCGGCGTAATCTCACCGTCTGAAATGGTAAACAAGCGAGGCAATAAAACAAATTTCTTTACTTGTTCATATTTAGCCACCGACGCCATCGTCATCAAAACCTCTTCTTCCATTTTTGCGATGACCTTTTTATTAGCAATCATCTCTTGAGGGGTATTTGCATTAATTTCTTGTTGCTTACACCAAACACCCAAGGCCGTAAATTCAGGAATAATCAATGCCGAAGGGAATTTTTGTCCTTCACCTGTCACCATACATTGTTCAATAAAAGATGATTCCTTTAATTTATTTTCGACCAATTGAGGTGCCACATATTTTCCTCCCGATGTTTTGAAAATCTCTTTCTTGCGATCCGTTATTTTTAAGTATTTGCCCTCCACAAAAATACCGATGTCGCCCGTGTGGAACCAACCATCCTTGTCGATCGCCTCGGCTGTTGCCTCCGGATTTTTATAATACCCCGGCATGATAGAATCTCCTTTGGCTAAAATTTCGCCATCTTCCGCAATTTTAACTTCCACACAATCTAAAACAGATCCCACACAACCCACCTGAAAATCGGGCGGATTTACTTTGGAAATCGATATAATAGGCGAGGTTTCTGTTAAACCATATCCCTCCGAAATGGGGATTCCCGCAGCCCAAAAAACCCGAGACAAACGCGGCTGTAAAGCGGCAGAGCCCGAGGCAATGAGCCTTACGCGGCCACCCAGGGCCTCTTTCCATTTGCTAAATATCAATTTTCGATAAAGCGCTAGCTTTAACGAGTCGATAAGCCCCAATTTTTTCATTGGGTCATAACTTAAACCAAACTCAATGGCGCCGAAAAATAAGGTTCTTTTGATCCCCGTAAGCTCGTTGCCCTTCGCCATGATTTTATCATAAATCTTTTCTAATAATCGGGGCACCGAAGTAAACATGGTCGGTTTAACCTCCCTGATATTATCTGCAATGGTTTCCATGCTCTCTGCATAGTATGTCGATGCGCGATAAAACAAATAAACATAGATTGTCGTGCGCTCATAAATATGACACAAAGGCAAAAAGCTTAAGGTTCTATCGCCATCCATTAAGCCAAAATAATTTCCTCGGTCAGTAGATTTTATGTTGCTAACAATATTGTGATGCGTCAACATAACTCCTTTGGGCCTACCTGTCGTACCAGAAGTATAAATCAAGGTAAGTAAGTCTTCGGGCTTAACGGCGTCCATCAATTTTTGTAAAACGGCCGGATCTTTTCCTTCACCCTTTTCTTTCACGGTAGACCAAGACTTCGCATCCTCTACAGGGTCAAAAGTGAAGATTTCTTTTACGCCTTTATTTTTCTTCGAGGCCTCCTTTGCTTTAAAGTACAAGTCTTCCCCCTCAACAAACACAAATTTTACTTCAGCATTTTCAAAAATAAATTCATAATCTTCAATCGTGATGGTGGGATAAATGGGTACCGTTACCCCCCCAATAATTTGAGTGGCAAAATCAACAAAATTCCAATGAGGTCTATTTCCCGAAATAATGGCGACTTTTTCGCCCGGTTTTAATCCTAGTTCCAACAAGCCCAATGCGATACTTTGGATATTTTCAAGCGTTTCGGCGCTACCGTATTTTCTCCATTCTCCGTCTCGCTTTTGACAAAATAAATCAGGAATCTGATGGGTTTCCAATGGTTTTAACAAATCGAAAACCCGCGTTATGTTATGGTTTGTTGACATATTTAAATAGATTTTAAATCAAAGTTAATGGTTTGCACTGAACCAAAATAGTACTATTAAATTATTTTTTTGGATTGTTTAACATGGACCGCACATCACTTATATGTAAACTGCTTGGGTATTTTGTCAAAAACAACATAAATGGCTCGGTAATTGACGAATCAGATAGCGTTAAATAGTAAAAAAGGGCGTCGTCCCCATAAATATCGTCTGGAAACTTTTTGTAAATTTCCTCATACATTTCCTTTGCAAGCACATAATCACCCTTTTGTCTGGCTCGTGTGGCCCTCAAATATAAAATATCATCCAGCAGGCTTTCTTGCTTATTTTGTCCAACCAAAAGTGCCAACAAAGCATCGCCCTCCTCCCACCTTTTTTGATCATACAGAAAGCGGATTTTGGCAAATTCTTTTAATCCCAATTCCAACGAATCTATGCCCGTATTGTCTTCAATTAATAAGCTCAACTCCAATGCATCATTAGCTATTTCTCTTTGGGTTCCTTGTTTTAAAATATCGGCTAACTCTTTGGCCAATTCAAAATCACCGGTATAAAAATATAATTTGGCCGTTTTGATTTTTGCCTCATAAGCCAAAGGCGAATCTTTAACTTGCTTTTCCACTTGGGCATATTGAATTAATGCATCATACTTTTTTTCTTTAAATGTCAGAATATCCCCTAACTCTAATTTCATCTGTGCTTGTAAATTATTGTCACTCTGAGATAACAAAATGCCCTTGTTCAAAACCAATACAGCAGAATCCAATTGTTTTAATTGATACGCATACAGTTTTGCTTCCTGCCAATAGCTGCTTAATGAAATAGCTAAATCCCCCCGCTCATTTCTCAATCTTTGATATGCATTGATTAAACTCCTCACTTCTCTTGCATCTGGTTTTTCTTTTCCAATAATAATTTGCTCACGAGCAGCTATGGACATTTGTTGCCAACGTGGTCTTTGGTTTGAACTCGGATATGCCTTAATCAAATAATCCAAAATAGTACTGGCCAATGACCACTGCTGACTTTGAAAAATATATGTGGCAAATTCCAAAAGCCGCTTACCTTGTTCGTTTTTAAAGCGCATATCCAAGGCCCTTCGTTGGTACCAGGCCTTCTCCCACTGATTATCAAACATATATGCACTAACCAACAACTCCACTAAATTTAAATCATCAGGAAATTGTTGAATTTTTTGAATGAGTAAACGCTCTATTTCTAAAAAAGGAATTTGCTCTTCATATAAACTGTAAACAAATCGCTGAGCTAATGCTAAATCTCCTGATTTTAATAAGTTATCCACATTTTTTCCACATTCACTAACCCATAATGATGTTAAATTATCTTCATTAAATAAATTATAGGCATAATTTGTAAATAAATCACCATTATTTACGTGATTATTCACAAATTCAAGCATTAATTTTTCGCGCTTTTTTTGATTTTTAATTAATTGAATGGATTTAAATTCAGAAGTAAATTTTTGATTGGATACTGAATCTTGCGCAACAAAATGATTATCTAACCCAAAAGCTTGATTTAAAATGAGAAAGAAAAAAATACATTTTATCCACATAGTATTTTAAAAAGAAAGAAATTTTTATATATATCTTTTTTGTTCTTCATTATTGTTGTCTGTGGATAAGTGTATAAGGTTAAAATTGATTTATAAATGCCAGCTATATAAACACTTATCTTTTATATTGATATTTTTATTCTGTGGATAAATATTCTTTGTACTGTGGATAAGTCTAAAGTTATCCACAGACTTTTTTTAAATTGAAGTTTATGCACAATGACCTTTCTTTTTTGTGGATAACATGTGTATGATTAAGGCATTTATCCACACTATTTTTCGGTACTTATCAACAAATCAGTTATTTGAAAATTAGCCTTTAATTTGACTTTTCCTTCTAGGTAATACATACTTTCAGGCTTAGTTTTCAAAAGGAAATTCCCAATATCTTTGTACCCATTTCTATTTTTGTCCTCTATGGCTCTAATGATGTAAATACCTGGTTCTACATGTAAAAAGTTAAATTTATGGCTAGTTGTTTGCTCGTATAAAACTTGGAAATTGCTTTCGTTTAATAGTTGAACAATAAAATGATCGGGCCGGTCACCGACTCTACCTTCTATGCTTCCATATTCTTCTAGGTCTTGAAATTGAAACGGCTGTTTTTGCAAATCACTCGAATCATTTTCTACACTGACAAACGCCCCCTTTTCTAAGTTTAGGAGAAATTTTGATCGGTAGGGCAAATAAGATTTTTTAATGGTGAGCTGGTTAGAATAGGTGTTCCACAGGTATGCATCATCAGGCAAAGTAATCGTTTCGTTTTCTTCGGTTTTAAATTGAACGCGCTTACTATCCCATGATATAACAGGTTTTGGAAAACTAAGAACTAAGGAATCTTCGGGCGATAGATATTTTCCTTGTGTAGGCATATAGCTTATTTGCAATGGAGTTTGAACCACTTTTTCTTTTCTTACGATTTCTCTAAATTTTACTTTTAAAGGAATTTTATAAGGTCTATCCAAAGAATCGCTTAGGCTAGCATTCAAAAATAGCGTGTCTTTTGAGCTTTGATTTTTGATGTATATTCGGACATTTCTATTTCCCTCTATTTGGTAGATTAAGTCTTTTTTGTTTTCTAATGCGAAAGTTTTAATGCCTCGACTCATTTCATATAAAACGGTTTTAGCGGTGCTTGTCGTTTTGGCTATTTTTAAAGGATCTAGGTTTTGCAGCGAAAAGGAAAAGTTTCTTATTTCATTTTTAGATAAATTAAAAAACGGTTCGGTGATAAAATCAATAGGCTCTTTGTTTGAATTGTACAATAAGTTGTTGTTGCCATCAATAAACGCAGCCATGTAATATTTTCCCTGAGCCAAATTCTCCAACGTATATATACCGGAGGTATCGGTTTTTGTAAAATAATAAGGCTTGGCTTTATCTATTCTAAGGGTGTCGTGATAAGGATAAAGGCCGACCAACACATTTTCAAAGGCCTTGTTTTGATCCATTGATTTAATTTTCCCTGTTATACTTAAAGAATCTATCGTGTTGGATGTACTAAAAACAAGTTTGATGTTTTTGCCAACATTCCTTTCGGAAATGTCCTCGATGGCGTTTCTGAAATTGAAGGTGTAGGTTGTTTGATCTTTCAGCGCGCTGTCTAATAATATGCTCAATCCGTTTGGACGAATGCGTGTTTGATAGGTGCCTACATTGGGAGTAATAAGCAATTCCTGGTTTAAATTTCGGACATTGACGTATTCGTTAAAGACCAAATCTAGCTTTTTGCCTTTGTAATTTTTGCTTTTATTTACGGGAACGGAAGTAATTAATTTTGGTGCAAGCGTATCTTTTTTCCCTCCCGGAGGGCTAGCCATTTGCGCACAACTTTGGACCATTAATAAAGCCGCGATCAATAAAAAGAAGAGGAGTACAACCTGTTTATTTCGAGGATCAGACATGCTCAAAAATATATAAATTACTTGAATAATTGCCTTTGCCAAAATACGCCAAAATATTGGACCACAAGCCAATGATAAAAGAACTAATAAATTTCTTTTGTCCCGTTTTATATTCGTGGCTTAGTAGTGAAATATAAAAACTGTCAAAAATTTGTCCCCTTTTTGATTTTAACTTGAACCCGAATTTTTTTGCTAACGACTCTATCGTGTTGGGGTCGAAATGATAGATATGCCTAGGCACATCATATGCAGCCCAATGTTCTTTAAAATAATGTGCATCAAAGCTTTTCGAATTAGGCAATGCTAAAATTAGGACTCCGTTTTTTGTGATTCTTGAATTAAAAAATCTGAAATATTCTTCAAGTTCGTACACATGTTCTAAGACATGCCACAACGAAATTAAATCAAACGATTTCTCTTTTGGGATCTCCAGAATTGAAGGATAAATATCGATGCCCAACATCGATTCGGCTCTATTGGCTGTTGCGGGGTCTAGCTCCATCCCATGTATGTTCCAACCTGCATTTTGACATGCTTGGAGGAAATGCCCATTGCCGCAACCGATATCTAAAAGTTCTAGGTTCCCCCTTTTCTCTTTTTCGATCCAACGCGTTTTTTGTTTTAGGGTAAAATTTCGAACTAGGTGATAGAGCTTATTTATAATTCCTTCTTGGGTATCACTGTGTGAAATATAGTTATCGGATTTATAATAAGGACCCGCTTCGCCAGCCAAAGGCCTTGGATTTGTGAACAACAATTGGCACCCCGAACAACGCACGATTTCGAATACTTCTTTAGACACCGTATAATCTTGAGCCTCTAAATAAGGGGAAAATTTTTGTTCGCCACAGGCGGGACAGGAGCTTAGTTTTTCCATATCTATCGACCCATAAATAAAAGCAAAATAGAAACATCGGAAGCGGATACTCCCGAAATTCTACTTGCTTGGCCGATGGTTTGCGGCCGGATTGATTTTAATTTAATTCTTGACTCGGTGGACAATGTCTTGATTTTATCATAGTCAAAATTGGCCGGTATAGCCAAGTCTTCCATGGTTTTCATTTTGTCGACCATAAGCTTTTCTTTTTCAATATAGCTTTCGTACTTAACGATGATTTCTACCTGCTCAAGTTCTTCATTGGTATACCCATTTTTTATTTCTTTCAAGTGATCATGAGTTAAAAGCGCTTCAAAACTTAAATCAGATCTGCGTAATAAATTGATGAGTGGAGTACCTTCTCGGATGGGAGAACTTTGATTATTTTCTAGCCAATCATTTATATTTTCAGGACGGATTTTAGTCGATTTTATTTCATTTAGCAAAGCGGCTACTTTGGACTTTTTCTGAACAAAACGATCCATTCTTTTTTGTGTGGCTAGGCCGAGTTTGTATCCTTTATCCGTTAGTCTCTCGTCGGCATTATCTTGTCTGAGCAATGTTCTAAATTCTGCCCTAGAGGTAAACATGCGGTAGGGTTCATCAGTACCTTTGTTGATCAAGTCATCAATTAATACCCCGATGTAGGCATCCGATCTGGATAAAGTAAATGTATCCAATTGATGCGTTTTTTGATGTGCATTAATTCCCGCCATTAATCCCTGGCACGCAGCCTCTTCATATCCTGTAGTTCCATTAATTTGGCCCGCAAAAAACAGTCCACTAATTTTTTTTGTCTCAAGGGTCGACTTTAATTGTGTAGGTGGGAAATAGTCATATTCAATGGCATAGCCTGGTCGAAACATTTTAGCCTTTTCAAATCCCGGGATTAACCTAATGGCTTCGAATTGTATTTCCTCTGGTAGAGAGGTGGAAAACCCGTTGACATAGATTTCTACTGTTCTCCAGCCTTCGGGCTCAACAAATATCTGATGACTATCTTTATCAGCAAAGCGATTTATTTTATCTTCAACCGATGGACAATACCGTGGCCCTAACCCTTTTATTCTTCCTGCAAACATCGGGGATTTATCAAACCCTTTCCGTAAGACTTCATGAACGTTTAAGTTGGTATGTGTGATCCAACAAGATCTCTGCTCTTGAATGTGCGTTTCGCTCAAATAGGAAAACGAACTTGGATTATCGTCGCCCTTTTGCTCTTCCATTGCGGAATAATCTAAGCTTCTTCCGTCGACCCTCGGGGGTGTCCCCGTTTTCATTCTACCCGATTCAAATCCCAGGCTGACTAATTGTTCTGTAATTCCAATCGCCATAGGCTCGGCCATTCTCCCTCCCCCAAAATTCTTTTCACCAATATGGATAAGGCCATTTAAAAAAGTACCATTCGTCAAGACGACGCTGGACGCAAAATACGTCATTCCCATGCCCGTCTTTACCCCCTTAACTTCATCATGCTCGACGATGAGTTGTTGGACCGAGTCTTGCCAAAAATCCACACGCTTATTCTCTTCTAAGGCCCAGCGCCATTCCTCCGCGAATCGCATTCGGTCTGACTGACAGCGCGGAGACCACATGGCTGGCCCCTTAGACCGATTAAGCATTCGAAACTGTATCATGGTTTTGTCAGAGATGATTCCTGACATTCCCCCCAATGCATCTATTTCTCGCACAATTTGCCCCTTAGCTACCCCACCCATCGCAGGGTTACACGACATTTGTGCAATAGTTTGCATGTTCATCGTTACGAGTAATACACGCGAACCCATTTGTGCTGCCGCATGTGCCGCCTCACAACCTGCGTGTCCCGCTCCAACCACTATGACGTCGTATGTATTTTGCATGCAATTTTAATTGGGTGTTTCACGTGAAACACATATTATGCTTATATGTTTTTAAGGTGCTCGTTTTCCTTATGTCTCATTAATTCCTTTTGGGTTTTATCCTTGTCTTTATATCCCGCAAGGTGCAATAATCCATGAACCATGACTCGTTTTAATTCAGAGGATTCGGTATCAAATTTGATTGCATTTTCTCGCACCCGATCAATGGAGATAAAGATGTCGCCCTCTATTGTTGAAGGGCTTTCTGAATTATCAAAAGTGACAATATCCGTTAAGGTATCGTGTCCTAAATATTTTTGATTGATCTCCAACAAATAGGTATCGGAACAAAATATATAATTTAGCTCTCCTATTTTATAGCCCTCTGCTTGAGCCACATTCTTTAGCCAAGCCTTATGTTTTAGCTTTTCTTTCAACTCAAATGCGATGTCCTCGGTTAAGAAAGTAATCATATCTATTTTTCAAACTACGAATTTACGAAAAAGCATCTTCGAAATGCTCAATTTTGACTGCTTGCGGGTAAAAATTAACGGAAATCGCATCAAAGCGGATTTCTTTATGCCAATTTTTAACTATTTGATATGCGTCTGCTGCTTGAAATAACATCCGTTTCTTATGTTCGTTGATGCTATCTTCTGGATTTCCATGCAAAGTATTTTGTCGCGATTTAACTTCCACGAAAACGATTAGTTGGCCTATTTGTCCTATGATATCCACCTCTGCCCTTCCAGATCTATAATTTGTCTCAAGAATTTGATATCCTTCATGGAGCAAATACCTAGCCGCCATCCCTTCGGCTTGTTGGCCTTGCTTTAAATGTTTCGCCATTCTTGTATATTTGTTTTGGCCAAAGTACGAGCTTTGTTTGTATGATTAGAAGTATCGAGTCCTCCATGTACCAACAGAATAAAAAAGTCCAAGTTGTTGATTTAAATCTTGTGCCCTACCAAGAAGCATGGGACGTGCAGGAAAGGCTCATGTCGACGATTTCCGAAATCAAATTAGGAAATCGAAAGGCGGCTTTTGACGAGGCGACTTTAACACCCAATTACCTTTTGTTTTGCCAACACCCTCATGTGTATACCTTAGGGAAGAGCGGCGATTCTTCACACCTTTTGATGCAGGAAGAATTTTTGCACACGATCCAGGCAAGTTTTTTTAAAACAAATAGAGGTGGCGACATCACCTATCACGGTCCAGGCCAAATGGTTGGCTATCCTATTTTTGACCTAGAGAACTTTTATACCGATATCCATCTATATCTAAGAATGCTGGAAGAAGCCATTATTCTTACTTGCCAAGAGTATAATTTAATGGCAGGAAGAATTAATGGACTTACCGGAGTTTGGATCAATCATGAATCAGATAGCGCTAGAAAGATTTGTGCTTTTGGAGTAAAAGCTTCGCGTTGGATAAGCATGCATGGATTTGCATTTAATATCAATCCTGATTTGTCTTATTTTTCACACATTGTCCCATGTGGCATATCGGAAAGAGGTGTCACCTCATTAGCCCAGGAATTGGGCGTTGACGTGAATGAAAGGGAAGTGAAAGAAAAGGTTTTGGGCCACTTAGCGGCACTTTTTGGCTTTGAAGTCATACGTGTTCCACGTGAAACGCTTGTGAGCCAAAACAATTAATTAAATAGTTCCACGTGAAACAAAAATGGAAACAATAAAAAACTTCAAGAATACATTATTTATTGACATCGAAACGGTCAGTGGATCCGAGAATTTTTCCTTAGTTTCTGACAAAATGAAAGATTTTTGGATAAAAAAAGCGAAGAATTTGATTAATCCTTCGAATATTACTTTGGAGGAATTGTATTTTGAGCGCGCGGCATTATATGCGGAATTTGGTAAAATTATTGTCGTGGGAATGGGTTTTTTATTTGTCAATAAGCAAGGCGAAATGTCATTAAAGGTAAAGACTATTGCAAATGCAGATGAAAAAGAGTTGTTGCGAGAGTTTATTGCGTTTATCAATAAGACATATAAATCGAGAGAGCTAACGCTGGTGGCGCACAATGGAAAAGAATTTGATTTTCCTTATTTATGCAGGAGAATGCTCGTAAATGGCTTAGAAATTCCTAAGTCTTTACAATTGCAAGGGAAAAAGCCTTGGGAAATTATACATCAAGACACGATGGAAATGTGGAAATTTGGTGACCGAAGATCCTATACTTCTTTAGAGTTATTGGCTGAATTGCTGGGTATTGAAGGGGCGAAAATTGATTTGTCTGGAGATCGAGTGAATGCAGTTTTTTATCTAGAAAAGGATTTAGATCGGATTGCCGCTTACTGTGGGGATGATGTAATTGTGGTGGCCCAACTCTATTTAAAATTTCATTTTTTAAATTTAGTTGAGCCCCAAAACGTTGAAAAACTATAGTATTTTTGCCGGATTTCCAAAAACACGCTTGCCAGTAGGTATATTTTCTATTACTACACTTCCTGCGCCTACGGTGGCCCCCTTGCCGATGGTTAAACTTCCTACGATAGTTGACCCTATGCCAATAAATGAATTTTTATCAATTTTTGCCCCTTTTCCTACAGTGGTTCCGGCGCCAATTTGAGAAAACTCTTCGATGACTACTCCTGTTTCTAGTGTTACACCTTGTCCAATAATAACATGGTCTGAAATTTTTGCTTCCGGCGAAATAATAGATCCGGCGCCGATATAAATGCCATAAGATAAACTCTTAACATTAGCGATTAAGGCATTGGGATGAATGGCATTTACAGGCTTGGTTTTCCGGTCTTCCTCAATGGTTTCAATCATCTTTTTTCTTTCTATGGGATTTTCTAGAGCAACAAATACCCCGCAAGTTTTGCCAATTAAGTCCCAATAGGTATTGTCCTCCGTAGTTCCTAATACGGGAATTTCACCAATTTCTGTGCCTTGTTTTTTGGTGTCATCATCTAAAAAGCCATAGATAATCACATGGTTTAATTGGAAGATGTGAGCCACTTCTATGGCAAATGGGTTAACGCCAATGATTATAACGGGTAATGATGTCATTTTTATTTATTTATTTTATTTGTGTATTCGATTAAATTAAAAACCATTTTTCCTTTTTCATTCATCTGCATGGATGAATAAGGCTCGCCTTTTTTTAGATTATTATGGTCGTAAAGTTCATAATTGCTTGCGTCCATTTCGGTTAGTCCATGAAAGAATTGTAGGTCACCTATTTCCTCGATGGTCCATGCATAATGGATTTTACCGTCCATAAACTCCTCTACTATATTCAATCCTATATCAGCGCGCGCCATTTTATTCTCTTTGCTTAAGGGCGCATTAGTCAATTTTATATCAAAGATATTTCGCTCGTTAGTTAATAATGATTCATAAGTAGATATTTCTTCCTTTTGCCATTCATTATTGCTTATGGCGTAGAGTGCATCCAACAATAAACAAGCATTTGTTTTTCTTAATGATTGTTTTTCTAAATCCCAGCTAGCGCCGCCAGATTCCAATAAAATTAAGCCAAAGTTTTGGCCTTGAAAATAATCTCCAAATGCCCTTGCATTATATTCATCCGTCCATTTGGCTATTTTATTTGGGTAAATGTTGTGTGCTATTTTTGTTAGCCTATTGGCCAGTTTACCCGCTCTGAGACGCGACTCAGTCCAAGTTCCGTTTTCGTCGCCCGTCGTGGCTAGTAAAGCTATATGTGTTTGATGAGGAGTTTTTCCTACTGAATATAAACGATGCTGATCGTGAAGATTGAATGAAAAAACGGGTTTAATTTCCTGAGCCCATTGGCTTAAGATTTTAGCTTCTGCTGAGTATTTTTGAATGGCATCTCGATTCATGTCTATGCCCAAAGCCGTTTCTCTTGTCCACCTTTCAGCCCCATCAGCATTCAATCTCGGAAGGATAAATAAGGTTATATTTTGATGCAATTTTTCCCTCAATTGAAGGAGTTCTTTCGATGTATTAGATAATAAACGCAAAATATCGGCAATCGCCATGGTCGCAGTTGCTTCGTCTCCATGCATTTGTGACCAAGCACAAATATGGATGGGTCCGATGCCAAATTTTATTTGATGTATGGGTTTCCCTTCATAGGTTTGGCCAATTTCGGACATATCAAGCATAGGACTGTTTGACCACTCTTCCACGAGCGTCAACCAAAGATCATATGCGAATGCCCGTTCTTTTATTCGATTTTCTTTAAATGAATCGTAAGAGTTTTCAATGATTTTATACATTATTGATAAGGCGTTTTAGGAATCCAATGGGCAACGATTTGAGATTTAAATAAACCTTTTTGGCCAGAAAAGTACATGACGAGGCAAGTTACAAATAAATAACACGGCCATGCAGAGGGACCAAAAAGTTCGATTCCTAAGCACATCCCCGTGATGGGAGTTTTCGTTAATCCACAATATAAAGATACAAATCCGATCGCGGCTAAAAGTACATGTGGCAATTCGATCCATTCGGATAATGCCGAAGCGGCATGTGATCCAATTAAAAATAATGGGGTAGCCTCTCCCCCCTTAAAGCCTAAGGCTAGACTTAATGTTGTTGCGAGTATTTTGGTTCCTGCAAAATAGGTAGCTGAAAAATTATTTTGAAAGGCTTGAAGTAAATATTCTGAGCCCAATCCTATACTACTTTTGAAATTTGGAATTTGAAATAATACGAAGATGCTGATGCCCGCAAGAATCCCTTTGAGAATGGGCTGTCTGGGCAATTGGTCAAACAGATTTGAAATATTCGATTCTAAGCGCTTATATAACAAGGCAATTATACCCAAAAATAGGCCTATAAGTGCCATTTTAGCCCAAAATAGCATCGATATGGAAGGTAAAAAAACGAGGGGGTAAAATAGATGTTTGGTGCCCCACACGTGTAAACCAATATAATTTGCCAAAAATGAGGAGGAAATGCATGCCATTAGGGAAGGCCAATGAATTTTTCCAACTACACCAATCTCTAATCCAAAAAAACAGCCGGCTAATGGAGTGCCAAATACAGAAGAAAAACCAGCGGCCATTCCTGCTCGAATCCAGATGGATTTTTCTTGCGATGAACAATGTAATTTTTGTAAAACTTTTTGAGCCACATTGCCACCAAACAAAATGGCTGTTCCTTCTCGGCCTACAGATGCGCCGACCAAATGACTTAGCCAAGTAGATACTAAAGCGTATAAACTTGTCATAGCTGATTTTTCATTAAGCTTTATCTTATCCTCATTAATTTGAGCGACTAAGTCATTCGTTCCCAAATTTGTCAAAGGAATGTTATAAAATTTAATGACATGGAAAATGATTCCAACAATGGGAAGCCCATATAATAGCCATGGTGCTTCTCCTCGGATCCAAGTGATTTGATCTAATCCCCACAGAAACAGCGATGACATGGATCCTACAAGAATAGAGATGGCCAATAAAATCCCCAACCTTGTAATTAGAAAGATAGGTTTTAATTCCACAGGGTAAAAATTTGTTTCAAAGGTAAGAATATTATTTTCCCTACCTTTGCAAAATTAAACAAAGCCAATTCGAATGAGTGAATTTTTACGTTTGGGATTGAATCCACAATTGCAACGCGCTTGCGATTCCGTTGGATATTCATTACCAACTCCCATTCAGGAGAAGGCAATACCCTTGTTGTTGCAAGGGCATGATGTTTTAGGAATCGCACAAACAGGAACTGGGAAGACAGCGGCATACGCGTTGCCGATATTAATGCGCTGTAAATATGCGCAAGGAAATTTACCTAGGGCTTTAATTTTAGCTCCCACGCGCGAACTTGTTATGCAGATTCACGAAGTCATGGTGGGTTTGGCCCAATTTACAGATTTAAGAATATTAGCCCTTTATGGAGGATTAGGCCCGAAAACACAAATTCAAACGTTGGAAGCAGGTGTGGATATTTTGGTTTCAACTCCTGGCCGCTTTTTAGAGTTGTATCGAAAGGAAGCCATTGGAACAAAAGATTTGAAATACCTGATTTTAGACGAGGCGGACAAAATGATGGATATGGGTTTTATGCCTCAAATCCGTCAAATCTTAGAAAAAATACCGTATAAAAAGCGCCAAAACGGACTATTTTCGGCAACATTTCCAGAAAAAGTAGAAAACCTTTCTCATGAGTTTTTGGAGTTTCCTCATAAAATTGAAGTTACTCCTCAAGCTACTCCGGCAAGCCAAGTAACTCAATTCGTATATGAAGCACAAAATGTGCAAACTAAATTAAATGCCCTTGCATATTTTTTTCAAAACCCTGAATTTGAGAGAGTTATGATTTTTTGTAGGAGCAAAGACATGGTCAATCAGGTCGAAAAATATTTAAGTTATAAGGTGGTTCCTGTCGATCAAATCAGAGTAATTCATTCTAATAAGGGCCAGAATACACGGATAAATGCAATGCAGCAATTTAGGGAAGGGAGTATTCGGGTTTTGGTTACGACTGATGTAGCCTCGAGGGGTATCGATATTCCCAAGGTTTCACATGTGATTAATTTTGATGTTCCCTTAATTTATGAAGATTATGTACACCGGATTGGTAGGACAGGAAGGGCTGAACAAGTGGGGGAATCGATTACATTTATCACCTTAGCCGAAACGTATCATTGGCACAAAATAGAGGAAATCATTCATCAAAAGATTGAAATTAGCCCGTTGCCAGATGATATTAAAATAGAAGAGACTCCATTTTTAGAGCATCAAGATATGTTGAGGTCGGTCGACGAGCAACGAAAAAGAGAAGATCCTGATTTTAAAGGGGCTTTTCATGATAAAAAGTGGGTCATTAAGGCGAGGGCTAATGGAAATAAAGCTGCGCTTAAGGGTTTGGGTAAAAATGGATTAACACGAAGTGGTGCGGTTGCTCAAGGAGTTAAAACGGGACCTAAAGCCAATGGAAAGGCCGTTGGCAAGCCAGGTCCCAAAGGCCCCGATCGCAATAATCGACCAGGAAAAAATTCAAAATACAAGACAGTTGCACCAGGAAATAAAAAGAAACGATAGATTTGTGATATGAAAGTAGTAAAATTATTGATGTTGTTGATGTGTATGTCAACCATAACTTGGGCTCAAAAACCTGTTAAATACCAAGTTTTATTTGGGAATAAGGCTTTGCCGAAAAAAGATAAATTGGAATTAGACCAATTTATTTCCAGTTGCGATGCGAGTTTTCCTTCTCGAAAAGAAGCCGCTAATTTTTTTGCAGAACGCGCGTGGGAGTTTGTTGCTTCAGGCAAATTAGATACGGCAACTTATCGTTTTAATTTAGTCAATGCCTTGGATACGGCTAGCATTGATGCATTTTGGGGTTTGGGAGTTATTTCTTTTCAGCGAAAGGATTATCCATTGGCCAAGCAATTATTGACCAAAGGGTTAATATCAGATCCTACTCAAGCATTTATGCGTGTTGATTATGCCATTGTTTTATTAAGCTGTTATATAGGTGGAATGGATTGTGGAACATTGGCAGAAGCTGATGCGGAATTAGCGCAGGCATTAAAAGATGAACCAAAGAACGCAGCCGCTTGGATGAAACGAAGCCAAGTGGCCTATTATCAAGAAAAGTACGAACTCGCATGGGCCTATTTTCATGAATGTAGGACTTTAGATATGTTACAAATGGACTTGAATTTTGGTAGCCAATTGGCCGAAAAAATGCCCGATCCTAAAGGAATTTTTAAATAATGAACGATGGGATTCCGTTCTTTTTTTGCAAAACCTTTTGCTAAACGCGTAGTAAAAAAACACCGTTTAAGTCATCTAAATGCCGTAGGCCGACAAGATTATTGGTTGGCCCATCATTTAAAAAAAGCTGAAAATACCATTTTTGGCCAAGCGTTTTCATTTTCAAAAATTCGAAATTATTTAGAGTTTAAAGCCACGGTTCCTATTTCTGAATATGAGGATTTAAAGTCCTACATTGACGAGATGGTCATGGGAACGGAGAATATTTTATGGCCAGGAAAGCCGGCCTATTTTGCCAAAACATCAGGAACAACCTCGGGAGTCAAGTACATACCCATTTCAAAGGAATCCATGCCCTTCCATATTGAAGGAGCAAGAGACGCCCTTTTGCACTATGTTTTTTATAGTGGAAATTCAGCTTTTTTGGACCGAAAATTAATTTTTTTATCCGGTTCCCCTGCATTGGATTTTAAAAATGGGATCCCTACGGGCCGACTATCTGGCATCGTAAATCACCATGTTCCTGGTTATTTAAGGGGAAACCAATGGCCTAGCTATCAGACAAATTGCATCGAAGATTGGGAGGAAAAGCTTTCAGCGATTGTTCAGGAAACCTCTACCCAACGGATGGGTTTGATATCGGGAATTCCCCCTTGGGTTCAGATGTATTTTGACCGTTTGGAGGAGTCGACAGGCCAAAAAGTGGGGGATTTATTCCCTGATTTTCAATTATTTGTCACGGGTGGGGTCAACTTTGACCCCTACAGACAAAAATTAATGTCGTCGATAGGCCGAGAGGTGGATGTGCTTGAAACCTATCCAGCCTCTGAAGGATTTATTGCATTTCAAGATTCTAGTGGAGAAGAGGGTTTATTGCTTAACGTAGATGGGGGAATTTTTTATGAGTTTGTCCCAACGGATACCTATTTTACCGCAAAGCCTAAAAGATTGTGCTTGGCAGAAGTGGAGATAGGAGTAAATTATGCGCTTTTGCTAACGACAAATGCTGGATTATGGGCCTATTCAATAGGCGATACGGTCAAATTTGTTTCCTTAAATCCATATCGGATTGTGGTCACAGGCAGAATTAAACACTTCATTTCTGCTTTTGGCGAGCATGTTATATCGGAGGAAGTAGAGCGAGCCATGAAAGCCGCATTAGCGGTTTGCCCTGAAGCTAATATTGTTGAGTTTACATTAGCGCCACAAATTAATCCAGCAGCCGGAGAACTCCCTTATCATGAATGGCTCGTTGAATTTTCTAAGAAGCCAAAAAACATGTCGATGTTTAAAGAAGCTTTGGAAAATTCCATGCAGCAACAAAATATTTATTACAAGGATTTAATCGTTGGGGGTATTCTTCAATCCCTTGTTTTGACGCCATTGAAAAAAAATGCGTTTATTCAATACATGAAATCAGAAGGGAAATTAGGTGGGCAAAATAAGGTTCCACGTTTATCTAATGATCGCCTAATCGCCGACAAGCTAAGCTAATTTTACAATTTTTGGAGCTAAAATTGGGATCAATATGAGTATGGGCAAAATAAGGAAAAACGAAATTCCTAAATTCCATAATAGGTAAGCCCAAAAAACGAGGTATATAGGGTAGGTAAATAATAAAGCGGCAAAAAGCACGGAATCAAAAAATACGGTATGCTTAAATTTTAAGTCAACACAATACTCAATTAAGCGGTAATAGGGAAGGTGGAAGTAATAGGAAAAACCATGTGAGATCTGTGTTTTTTCATTAACCAGATGTATGTTTTTCGACATTTCTAGCAATGCCGATGCATTAAATACCAAGCGATCACTAGAATCTATTATAGGTTTGATAGACAACATTTCAGATATTTTAATGTGGACACCTTTGCCTATTCCTCGAAAAGAATTGTAAGCTAATCCGATGACATGGACTGTGGGAAAAACGTGTTGTCCATGTAAATTTTCTAAAATTCGCGCGGTCCCCTTTTTAAAAGGTTGAATTTCATGTGTGTTTAAGCAAATGCCTTCAATAAATATTAAAACGGCCCCACCTTCCTTGATGATATCAACGGACTCTTGAAATGTATGATTGTTTCTGTGAAGATGTTCTTTGCCCTCTCTTGCTCTGAAAATAGGAATCATTCCAATGGAACGAAGTAGATAACCAAAAACAGGATTTTGAAAAACATCCCCTCGAGCTAAAAAATGTATTTTTCGATGGTAAAAAGCGCCAATAATCACTGCATCTAAAAATGAATTAGGGTGGTTGGCCACCAGTAAAAGTGGGCCTTCAGAATGTAAATAATGTCCATTCACAATGCTGACCTGAGGACAAAATATCTTTAATGCTAACCGAACCCAGAATTTTAAAAAATAAACCACTCGATGAAATTTAAGATTAAATCTAAATAATAAAAACGCATTGTGCAACGTACATAATTAGCTTAAATTTAAGGGAATTATTAGAAAGCATGGAAAAAATAATCAAACAACTTGCCGAATTATCAGCGTTTATCCCTCGTTTTGAGGAGGAAAATTTAGCCGTATCCAACGTGAATATTGGTTGGCAAATCGATCATTCGCTGCGGGTAACGAATCAAGTTATTTCAGCCTTAGTTCGTTCGAATCCAGAAGAATATAAACCTAGGTTTAATTGGCGTAAGTACTATATATTTTTCACCAAGCGAATACCTAGAGGTAAAGTAAGGGCTCCTAAAGGTATTCTGCCTACTGAGGAAATCACGGAATCAAGTTTACTGTTAAGCATAGAATTAGCTTACGAAAACCTTCGTTTATTAGAAACGCTTTCGCCTAATCACTTTTTTACTCACCCATTTTTCGGGCAAGTCAATGTTCGAGAAACAAAGGTATTTATTCAGATTCACACAGAACATCATTTGAAAATAATAAGGGATATTTGACATTAGAGGTTTTTAAGTTGGCATCAATGGCCAATGGTAATTTTTCTGATTTTCCTCAATTTTTGTTCAAAGTGCCATGCATAAAAGAAATCAAGGCCATATAATTATGTACCTTGTGTGTGAATGTATTTCTAATTTATGCCAACGATCACCTCAAAAATCCTTAAATACTGGAAAATAATTGGACCGGGTTTAGTTACTGGAGCAAGTGACGACGATCCTTCAGGTATTGCTACGTATTCCCAGGCGGGAGCTGCTTTTGGATTGTCGACTCTTTGGACTGCTATTGTTGCTTTTCCACTCATGGCTGCAATTCAGAAAATGTGTGCTAGAATAGGTTTAGTTACTAATCAAGGATTAACGGGTACGTTAAAATCGCATTACCCAAGACCGATATTATACATGATGGTGGTTTTTAGTTTTCCTGCTATTGTCATGAATATTGGAGCCGACATAGCCGGAATGGGCGCCGTTGGGAATTTACTTTTTCCATCCATCGATGCTACTTTTTTCAGTGTATTTTTTACCATTTTACTTTTAGGGTTAATTATTTATTTGCCTTATGCCCAGATCGCGGCCATTCTAAAATACCTCTGTATTGTTATGTTGGTTTACTTCATTGTTCCTTTTTTGTACAAACAAGATCTTGTGGAGATTGCAAAATCTACTGTCATTCCAACCATAAAATTTGATAAAGAATTTATCGCTATTCTTGTGGGCATATTGGGGACAACTATTTCACCTTATTTGTTTTTTTGGCAAGCTTCAGTTGAAGTAGAAGAAATGAAACATAAAAAGCGCCACGTAATGGTCAATAAAAAAATCATTCATGAAATGAACCAAGACGTTGATTTTGGGATGACCGTTTCGGGCTTTGCCATGTACTTTATTATTTTAACGACCGGAACGGTTTTATATCAGGGCGGTATTCACCAAATAGATACGGTTGAACAAGCGGCAATGGCCTTAAAGCCATTAGCAGGAAATTTAGCCTACTTACTTTTTGCTGTGGGGGTAATAGGAACGGGCTTGATTGCCATTCCTGTTTTAAGTGGATCGCTTTCTTATATTTTCACCGAGACTTTTGGTTGGGAACAAGGCTTAGATAAAAAGTTTCATGAGGCGAAGGGGTTTTATACCATTATCGCGGTCTCTTTGCTGTTAGGTTTATCGCTGAATTATGTGGGTATTTCTCCCATGAAAGCACTAATTTATACAGCTATTTTATATGGATTAACAGCACCAGTACTGATTGCAATCATTTTGCATATTTCGAATAATAAAAAAATCATGGGAGAAAATGTGAACGGATTGATGGCCAATATGTTGGGATTTACCGCTTTAATCATCATGACTTTTGCCGCGGGTACCTTACTTTATATGCAAATTTTTGATTAGAAAAGGTTTAGTTTTTGACCTTGAATGTCCAATGCATGTTGAATTCAGCAACAATGATTCCCTCCGAATTTTTACCGATCGAAGTACAAGAAATTTTGGAGCTTTCACCTGTTTTAATGGCTTTTTGGACAGCTAATTCAATTTCTTTTCCTTGGTCGCAGCTAAATAATATCACCCCTGTCGCCTTTTTAAAAAATGTAGCTTCCATCCCTTCCACTAGCATGCTAACCTTCGGGGATCTTTGGTATACTTGAGAAAAGGCGAGCATACCACTGCACATTTCTGCGGCCATTGCTTCGACAGCAAAATACATTGAGTTAAAAGGATTTTGATTAAACCAAGAAAGTTTAATGCGAACAACACAAGACTCCGCATCAAAATGATGTATACTTAAGCCAGCAAAAAATGCAGATGAAAGTTTTTGAAATAAGAAAAACTTAAACAAAATGGGATTCGTGATTATCGATTTGAATTTGTTAAAAGAGGGATTCATGTGATGAAATATAAATTATCCTGAAATGATGCATGTAATTGCCTACCTTAAATTAACTTTAAAAGAGGCTTTAAAATTCGACGAATATAGTCATTTAATTTTCCTTCCAACTGATAATTTCGTAACCTTGCGTTAGCATTTCATTCGATTAATAGATCTTTTATAAACGAAAATGGCCGAAAAAAATACATTAAAAGAGGAAGCCCTTCATTACCACGCTAAAGGGAGACCCGGAAAGATCGAGGTTATCCCATCCAAAGAAACAGCGTCACAAAAGGATTTAACTTTGGCCTATTCTCCCGGTGTTGCAGAACCTTGTTTAGAAATTGCGGCTAACCCGGAAGATATTTATAAGTATACCGCCAAAGGGAATTTGGTTGCAGTAATTTCTAACGGAACCGCTGTTTTAGGTCTTGGGGATATAGGTCCTGGTGCCAGCAAACCCGTGATGGAGGGAAAGGGTTTACTCTTTAAAATATATGCCGATATAGACGTGTTTGACCTGGAGTTAAACACTAAAAATGTCGATGAGTTTGTTCGTACGGTTAAAATTCTAGAGCCCACTTTTGGGGGGATTAATTTAGAGGATATTTCTGCGCCGGAATGCTTTGAAATTGAAGAACGCCTTAAGGCTGAATTGGATATTCCGGTCATGCATGATGACCAACATGGAACCGCCATCATTAGTGCAGCGGCCTTATTAAATGCTTTGGAAATCATAAAAAAGGATATTTCAACAGTAAAAATCATTATCAATGGGGCGGGTGCATCCGCGACCTCTTGTACCCGACTTTATTGTTCATTAGGCGCGTTAAAAGAAAATATTTTAATGTTTGATTCGAAGGGCTTGATACATCCCAGTCGGACCAATTTAGATGGGCGCAAATCCGAATTTGCTAACGCTCATTTTCCTCCCGAAACTACCTTGACAGAGGCATTGGTTGGCGCAGACGTGTTTGTTGGCCTCTCAAAAGGGAACATTTTAACGGAAGAAATGATTAAGCCCATGGCCAAAGATTGCATCGTTTTTGCCATGGCAAATCCGACGCCAGAAATAGCTTATGATAAGGCAATCAATGCGCGTGAAGATATTATTTTTGCAACAGGTCGAAGTGATTATCCAAACCAGGTGAATAACGTCCTTGGGTTTCCATATATCTTTAGAGGGGCATTAGATGTACGATCCAAAGTGATCAACGAAGAAATGAAATTAGCCGCTGTGTATGCGCTGGCCGATTTAGCTAAAAAGCCGGTTCCCGATATTGTTAATTTGGCCTACGGACAGGACAATATTGTTTTTGGTAGAGATTACATTATTCCTAAACCCGTCGATCCACGTTTATTAACCACTGTTGCGCCAGCGGTGGCTTTAGCAGCGATGAAGTCGGGAGTTGCCAAGCATCCTATCGAAAACTGGGAGGCCTATGAACTTCAATTGTCTAAGCGATTGGGACTTGATAATACGTTGATGAAAGTGATTATCAACAAGGCAAAAACAAAGCCGAAAAGAGTTGTTTTGGCCGATGCGGAAAATCTATCTGTTTTAAAAGCAGCCCAAGAAGTTCTTCAAGAAAAAATAGCCACTCCTATTTTATTGGGGAATCGAGAGTTAATTCAACAAATTTTAGATGAAAATTCAATTAAGTTGCCGGGAGTTGAAATTATAGATCCCTATTTGCCAGGAGCGGACGAAGACAAGGAGCGAGCAAATAGGTATAGTGAGTTATTATTTATTCGCCGACAAAGACAAGGGTTAAATAAAGCGGAGGCCCAAAAAATCATTCGCCGAAGAAATTATTTTGGAAGTATGATGGTTAGCACGGGTGATGCCGATGCCATGATTGGTGGCATGAGCCGTAATTATCCAGATACTTTACGCCCAGCCCTGCAAGCGATTGGCAGGAAAGAGGGAGTACAAAAGGTTTCTGGGATGTATATTTTGATGACGCGATTTGGTCCATTATTTCTAGCAGATACTACGGTAAACTTCAACCCAAGTGCCGAGGAAATAGTGGAGATCGCGGAGTTGTCGGCCCAACAAGTGGAAAAGTTTAACATCAAACCTCGAATTGCCTTGATTACCTATTCAAATTTTGGAAGTGCAGAGGGAGATGATGCTAAAAAGATGAAATCTGCAGTCCAAATATTGAAACAAAGAAACCCGAATATGATCGTAGATGGCGAAATACAAGCGCATTTACCCTTTAATACCGAGCTATTAAAGGAGAATCATCCATTCAGTGAATTAGCAGAAAAAGGGGCAAATGTTTTAATTTTCCCCAACTTATCATCGTCTAATATTGCGTATAATTTGGTCAAAGAGATCGCTGGAATTGAAAAAATAGGACCTATTTTATTGGGCTTAAAAAAGCCGGTTCACGTGCTCCAACTAGGGTCTTCGACGAGAGAAATTGTGAACATGATTGCCATTGCTGTTGTAGACGCACAAATGAGTAAATAATATGTTACAGGTAGAGACACAAATTAACGCTTCGTTGGAAATAGTATGGGATTGTTTTACGAACCCTATTCATGTTGTAAACTGGAATTTTGCTTCTGATGATTGGCATTGTCCAAAAGCCACCAATGATTTTGTCGAAGGGGGAGAATTTCATTACATCATGGCAGCAAAAGATGCTTATTTTGAGTTTGATTTTTGGGGTACTTTTCAGCAAATAGAGGAGTTTAAAACATTGGAAATCACATTAGGAGATGGCAGAAAAATGTCAGTGAATTTTGAGGCGAAGCATCATGTAGAGGCGAAGCATCATGTAACTGCGGTGAAAGAGTTTTTTGAACCTGAGACTCAAAATTCACATGAGCTCCAACTAGCCGGTTGGCAAGCGATTTTGACTCATTTTAAAAAATACGTTGAAGCCTTATGAGGTTTTTAACCTATGTCATTTTTTTTATTTCATTTGTAGCGTATTCACAAGATAGCGCTTATGAAAAAGAAATAGAAGCTTTTCGCAAGACCCGCATTGATAGCTTGAAACATGAAAATGGTTGGCTTAATTTAGCTGGCTTATTTTGGTTAAAAGAAGGAGAAAATACGATTGGATCAGACCCTCAAAATGATTTTGTTTTTCCCGTTGAACACTCAGATTCTTTTTTGGGCAAGGTTATTTTAGAAAAAGGCATCGTAACTTTTAAATCTAAAGAAGCCAATCAGGTTTTTTCATCTGGACATCCGGTAAAAGAAATCATCGCTTTTGATGATAAAAAAGCACTTATTTTTGCGCACAAATCCCTTCGTTGGTTTATCATTAAACGAGGGAATCAATACGCGCTCAGACTTCGTGATTTAGCAGGGGAATATGTGCGCAATTTTAAAGGAATTAATTATTTTCCGATCAATGCTTCCTGGCGAATTAATGCAAAATTTGTTCCTGTTCATGGTAAAAAATTGCATGTTACAGACATGACGGGCCGTACTTATTTAGAGGACTCTCCGGGAGATTTATATTTTACAATCAAAGGGAGAAAATATAGGTTGGAAGCCGGTGGAACAAGGGATGAATTTTTCATTGTTTTTGGTGATTTGACGAACAAAAAAACTACCTATGGTGGCGGTAGATTTTTATATGCCAATAGTCCTGATAAGCATGGAAATGTAATCTTAGACTTTAATAAATCCCTTAATCCACCTTGCGTTTTTACTCCTTTTGCGACCTGTCCATTGCCAACGAAGAAAAACAAACTTTCATTGGAAGTGGAGGCAGGAGAACAATCAATTGGCTTTTTGAACGATAAATAAATCGCTGATTAGGAGTCATTAATTTTCCTCAAACCAAGAGGCATATTCAATGTAATTACGGGCAGTACGCATGAATATTTCAGCCGCTTCTGGGCTGACAGGTTTTAAATATTTCGCAGGATTGCCTGCATAAATACTCCCGGAAGGAACCCGAGTATTTTGCGTTACCACGGCTCCTGCGGCAATAATACTTCCCGTTTCAATGTAGGCTCCGTCCATAATGATGGCCCCCATCCCCACAAGAACGGAATCTTCAATCGTACATCCATGAACGATAGCGTTGTGCGCGATAGATACATAATTGCCAATCGTTGTTTCTGTTTTTTGGTAGGTACAATGGATTACGGCTCCATCTTGAATATTGCTATGATGGCCAATCCTGATTTTATTGACATCCCCTCTGATCACTGCATTAAACCAAATGGTACAAAAATCGCCTATTTGAACATCCCCTACGATCGTGGCGTTAGGCGCTTGCCAATTAAAATTTCCGAACTGTGGAGATACTCCTTTTACGGGTAATATGATTGCCATGTTTTGCTGTTTATTCAGGCCATTTGCCTTGTAATTTCATTACTTTTTCAATCACATCTCGGACGGCTCCTTGCCCTCCTTTAAAAGGGGATACATATTTTACCGCCGATTTAATTTCGGGAATCGCATCTGCTGGACATGTACTAAGTAATTGGGGCCTCTGTAAGATTTTTAAATCAGGCGTATCGTCTCCCATATATAAAATTTCATTTTCCGAAATGCCTATTTTTTCAAGCCAAGAAAGGTAAGTACTTAGTTTATCTTGCCCACCTAAACTCATGTATATATCTTGAAACTTTAAATTTTCTAGTCTTTTCCTCACCCCTGGGTGTCCTCCGCCTGAAATGACACATAGTGAAAAATGGGCCTCCCGCGCCTTTTCTATTGCATAGCCATCTCGTATGAAAAAACTTCTAAAATGCTCCCCTGTCTCTAGCACATGAACTTGGCCATCTGTCATCACTCCGTCTACATCAAAAACAAATGCTTTAATACTTGAAAACAATGATAGTACGTTATCCATATACAGAATTATTAGCCCCAAATATCTTAAATTTTTATGTATTTTTACCTTCTTTTGAGTTTGATTATGCCAAAATCGTTGCGCCATATAAAGATTCTGTCTTATTTAATTTTTGCCTTTGTTTATTCACACAAAGGTCATGGGCAATCAATTTCAGGAAAACCAGATCGCTTAGGCCAAGAAGTTAAATCTTGGATTAGTTCAAGCAAGTTTAAAGATGCACCCAAAATAGGAGACCAGTTTTCAATTTTATGGGGCAATAATCTGTTGGGCTCACAGCAAACCAAAGAAATCCAAGAAATTTTAGTTCAAATGCCTTTAAAGGGGTTTAGGGCGGCCAATTTAGCGTATTTTTTTATTAGAAATGTGGTGCAGATTCCACATGATTCTGTACTGTTTTCCGATTTTATTTCTGTTTGGAAAAAACTATTGGATCAAAAAGATGCCAAAACGGCGATGGTTTTGGGAGAGCAATTGGACTCCTGGATTTATACCCATCAATTAAGTCAAACAGGTAATTTGAGTATTGGTGTTCAAGGTAATTTAAGGATTCAATGGCCAGCTGCCCAACAAACAGTATCAGATACCATAGCATCGCCGGCCGTAAATGATGGTTGGGATACCGCTGAATCGCCCCTGACAGAGGCACCGATCTCTGATTTTTATGATGATCAGCAGTCTTGGATATCGGCCAGCAAAGCGTTAGACGGCCCCAGGTTTACGTGGGAAAATCCCGAAATTCGACTTAAAATAGGAAAAGATAGCCTTCGATTTACATGCCAAGAATTCTCTTGGCTTTTGAAAGATAAGTTTGGGAAAGGGATCGAGGCGAATTTACCAGGGGCTCTTTTGGGGATCCCAACTGCGCAATGGTCGTTAAAAGAATTTGAAATACTTCCTAGGTCTGCAAGTCTTTTGAGCCCCAATTCAGGGTTTACTTTGAACGAAAAGAAGCATGTCGGAATGGCAAAAATGGCACTTAAGCGAAAAGCGGGAACCCTTAATTTTAATTTCGAATTTCGTTCCAATGAAAATTTAAAAGAACCGATGCTTGGTGCCTTCGGCAAGGCCCAAGGGCGGCTTTGGATACAGGGAAACAAAATGGGCTTGATGGCTTCTAAGGAGGCGGCCCAACTAGACATTATAAAAAAGGAGAAGCTTATTGCGCGGGTGTCGGCACCTTCTTTTTGGATTATGCCTGATGGCTCTATTGATATTCAAAAAGGTTCTTTTGTTGCCTACATTGGCGTGAAGGACTCATTATATCATCCATTAATTCGAGGCAATTGGTACGCAAAAGATCAAACCTTACACCTTAAAAAAATGGAAGGAATTGCCGAGGAAAGACTTTTGTTTGAAGATTCTTATCATCAAATTAGAATTTCAGCAGACTTGGCTATCTTAAAAACAAATGAAACTAAAATTGATTTTTACCGCATTTCTGGAAAATCCCAAGTGCCTGCTTGGATAGAATCATTTGATTATTATAGCCCGGAAAGAATGGAAATGTTGCAAGGGACTTTAACATTTAATCCAATGCGCGTTTTATATAATTTTTTGATTGAAACGAAGCGTAATTGGGCTTATTTCGGAGATATTTTAACTAAAAATAAGAAAGAATATAAAGCACTCATGCCCGGGTTTAATACCTTCGTTAAAGCAGGATACATCCATTATGATCCCAAAACAGATATCATTTCTTTTACAAAAATGGGTCGGCACTATGCCCAAGTGCAATTTGCCAAAAAAGATTTTGACAAATTTTTTGTGGCTTCCAATGCCAATCAAATCTCGCGTGATTCCGCTAATATATCCATTGATTTATCGGCACAAAAACTAATCGTTCGAGGTGTTAAAGAGGTGACGGTTTCAGATTCTTTAAATGCTAATTTTATTCCATCGGACCGACAAATCGTCTTTAGCAAAGGGAGGGATTTTGATTTTAAAGGCGAAATTAAAATTGGAAATTATCGGTTTAGAGGCCCTTCATTTGATTTTAATTTCTCTAATTTTTCGGTCAATTTTAACAAAATTGATTCCATCACATTTTTGCCAAAATTAAAAGATGGAAGCCTAGGAAATCGAGAATTGGGAGGCCAATTTAAATATGGAGCAGGAACCATTTTATTAAGTCCTCCAAATAATAAATCAGGACGTTTAGGTGTCGCAGAATATCCAAAATTAATCATCCCCACCGGTGTAGTCTCTTATTTCGATGAGCCATGGAGAGCCAAAGGCGTCTATGGAAAAGCGTTTTATTTTAAAGTTCCTCGCATTGAGTTGGATAGTTTGACACAAAAGGAAATTACATTTGAGGGGAGCTTTTACACAGATGGGCTTTTGCCAACGTTAAAGGTATCGTTGGTTTTAATGCCGGACCAATCATTTGGATTTAAGTATCCGAGCAAGTCCCCATTAGAGCTCTATAAAAAGCAAGCAAAATATAATTTAAGCGAGCCATTATTAATGGATAAAATGGGCTTACATGCCTCGGGAACTTTACAAATCACGAGCCTGACATCGAATCAGAAATCGGCCTATTTTTACCCCGATTCTCTTATTGCCAACGGCATAGACGGCAAACTAATGGCTAATTATCAAGGGAAAAATATTTTCCCAGAAGCCAAATGGACCTCACATACGCTCCGTTGGCGCCCTAGCCAAGATAGCCTTTGGGTTAATCCAGCCAAAAACCAAATTTCTTTGTATCAAAACCTAGTTCGCTTGGACGGTCCCTTGGGGATTCATCAAAAGAAGGTTTTCGCCAAAGGAAAACTGGTGTTTGGCGATGGAGTTTTCGTAGCCAATCATTTTAATTTAGGATTTTCTCTTTGGCAAACAGATCAAAGTGAAATGCGCATTGGAAGGCAAATGTCTTCTTTCAAACCAGCGATTTTTACCAACAGCATATCCGCAGAAGCAAATTTATTGACGCAGAAAGTATCAATTAAGCCTAGCAAAGAAGCGCTTAGCTCAAAAGAGGATAGCCCCATTATATTTCCATACATTGCCTATCAAAGCATTTTGACAGAGGCCCTTTGGGACTTAAAAGCAGAACGATTTAAAATGTTTGGCAAATCTGGATTTGAACTTTCCCGTTGGCTCGAGGACAGCACAAGCACTTCATTAGATAGCACGTCAATGACCTTAAAAAATAAAATTCTGGCCAACTCAGGCGAAGAAAGCCAAGGATCAATTAAGGCATTTTCTGCCGAGTACGATTTAAAAGCACAGTTTTTACAATTAGGAGGGGTTCAACATGTTGCCATTGGGCCGGCTTTTGTCTTTCCCGCAAAAGGCTTATTTGCGATTCAGAAAGATGGCCAATTTAAGCCATTTTCGGGAGCAAGAGCCATTTTAGATCCTTTAAATAAGCTTCATTCATTGGCCGATCTGCGCGTTATTGAAGCTAATTCGGATGCTTGGAAAGGGGAAGCGAATTACTTATTTCCAAGAAGTGATGGGGACACGGTAGCGATTCCCATTAAAAACTTTGAATTTTTAAAAATAGAAAAGCCTGCAATTGCCACTGTGGGGAAAGCAAAATCATCCACCTCTGAACCTGTGCAATGGGTCCAAGCGGAAGGATTAATTCCCGAAAAATCCCCTATTTTATTAAGCGAACATCAGCAATATAAAGGAGAAATCAATGTGGATTCTAAGTTGGCCTTCCTCAAATTAAAGGGTTTTATCCGGCCATTGATTGGATTGAAAAATTTCCGTTCTGCATGGATTCCCTTTGAAAACGCCAAGGGGGAGTCGGCTAATTTACGTCTAGACGCAAACCTTCGCGATGAAGCGGGTAGACCTGTTACGGCAGGAATTTTTATCAATGCAGACAATAAATTGTACCCCACTTTCTTAGGACCCTTTTCAGATGAATTAGACCCCGTGCTTTTCTCCGCTGAGGGGGAAGTGAATGAAGGAAAAGAATCGTATGAGATCAAGGGGAAATCGAGCGAACTGAGATTATTCATTGATCAGAAAAAAATGGAGGCTAATGGGCCAGTTCAACTATTTACCGGGAATGAGGGCATCAAGTCTTTTGGTAAAATCAATCTGTCTACCGATACGTTAAGTCCAAGAATAGAAGCTTGGCTAAGCATTCAATATCCTATCCCGGCTACTGTTTTAAAGGTTATGGGGGACAGGATTGTCAAATATAATTTAGATGAGGGCTATATTTCTACTTCGGCCGATGAGCCGGAGGACCGCGATGAATACCTAAAAAGAGTGGAGTTTTTATTGAAAAAACCATTGGTAGATCCTATTAGGACGAAAATGGATCAGGCACATTTGGCGCTAGATAAGGTGTCTCCTGAATTTGCTAAAAACATCAATTTTTCAAAAGTACATTGGTTGTGGTCTGCGAACACCAGTTCATTTTATAGCATCGGAGGCCTTCCTCTTGTTAATGTGGGGCCGGTGGATATTAATAGTACCATTAAGGGATATATGGAGGTTATTAAAAAGCCAAACAAAGAAGAGTTTTATGGGTATTGGGAATTATCTGAAGATCTTTGGTATTATTTTGCGTACTTTAATGGCGAATTAGGCGTGTTTTCTTCTGACAATCAATTTTTAGCGGCTATTCGCGAAGCAGTTAAAAATGAAAAAGTTGATAAAAAAGACAAGGATATTGTGCGGGTAGTGGAAGCTGCCGCAGATGAAAAAGAGACTTTTTTGAAACGGTTTTTATTATATTACAGACAAACTAGCGTGACGAAAAAAGCGACAACGACAAAAAAACAGGCCCCTGTCAAAGAAGCGCCTAAGTCCACAAAACCTAAATCCAAACAAGGTGGATTTTAACTGATAACGATGGCATCCAAACTGACAAAATTATTTCAATTTATGGATACGCTGGGTATAGGCGAAAGAGACCCTTTCGGCAACCCGATCGTTTTCAAGCGCATTATTATGATCGTTATGGGTTTTTTGACCTATAGCCGTTTGCGTTTTTATAATAAAACTATTGTTAAGGGCACCGAATATTTGGACGAACTTCCAGAAAATGGAATCCTCTTTTTGCCCAATCACCAGACCTATTTTATGGATGTGATTTGTCTATATCATATCTTTTTTTCGGTTAAATGGGGCATTAAAAATTCCATCAATTATCCCATTTATTTATTGGCCCCGAGGTCTAATTTATTTTATGTCGCAGCTGCTGAGACCATGAAAGAGGATGGCTTGTTGCCAAAAATATTTGCACAAGCCGGGGCTATTTTAGTCAATCGTTCTTGGCGTGCAAAAGGAGAAGATGTAAAACGCGAAGTGGATTTAGAGGCTGTTGCCAAAATAGGAAAAGGCTTAAAATGCGGTTGGGTCGTTAGTTTTCCTCAGGGAACCACACGTGCTTTTGCTCCTCTGCGCAAGGGTACGGCTCACTTAATTAAAGGAGAAAATCCCTTAGTTGTTCCCGTGCGCATTAATGGATTTCGCAGGGCTTTTGATAAAAAAGGCTTGCTGATGAAAAAGCGGAATACTAATTTAACGGTAGAATTTAGAGAGCCCATTCGGTTTAATCCGGAAGATTCTGTCGACGCAATCATGCAAAAATTGACCATGGAGTTAGGATTAGATTTAGAAGATGCTAACCAAGACTAAGGGACTTGTTCTCCACAATTTAAGGTATCGGGAAACGTCTTTGTTGGTGACCATTTATACGGCAGAATTTGGCATTGCTTCTTATATTGAAAATGGCGTAAGGTCTGTCAAAGCAAAACATAAGATGGCTTTGTTTCAGCCTTTAACTTTGTTGGATTTAGAAGTTTTTCATAAGCCAAGTCGGGGCCTACATCGTATTTCGGAGGCCAAGTGCTATTTTCCATATCGGCAGATTCCTTTTGATGTCGGTAAATCGAGCATTGCCTTATTTTTGAGTGAAATTTTAGGAAAAGTTTTAAAAGAAGAGGAGGCAAATCAGCCCTTATTTGATTTCTTGGAGGAATCCTTTCAGTTTTTAGATGGAGCGAAAGCCCATTATGAAAATTTTCATATTCAGTTTCTTTGGAATTTATCCGCATTTTTAGGCTTTGCACCAGGAAGTTCGCAAGAGTTTGTGGACCAATTAAAACAAGCGCAGTTCTCTAATACCCATGCGATTGAAGCGCAAGTTTTGCAAGAGCTTATCATGGCTAATTATGGGGAATCGTTTTCCATTTCTCGTACGCAACGCAAGGAGTTTTTATCAGGAATACTGCATTATTTTCGGCTACATATGGAGTCTTTTGGGGAGTTGAAATCATGGGAAATTTTACAAGAAGTCATGGCATGAAATATACCCTATCCATGGCCAAAGAAAATTGGCTCCAAATAGAATTTGAGTTCCAACCTAAGAAAGTAGGCCGAGTAAAAATCGGTTTGCCTATTTGGCGGCCGGGTCGATACCAAGTGCAAAATTTTGCCAAGAATATTCCTGAAATCAAGGCATTTCAAGGAGATAAAAAGATTTTGATTCAAAAAGTTGAATTGTCTTCTTGGGAAATAGAGGTGCTAGAACAGGCTCCTGTTAAACTGGTTTATTCGTATTATGCTGTTCAAAGAGATGCAGGGGGTTCTGTAGCGAATGGACAGATGTTGTACATTAATTTTATCAATTGCCTTTTATGCCCTAAAGGGTTTGAAAATCAGGACTGCACCGTCGCTATAAAATTTCCAAAGGCTTGGAAATTTGCCACCTCTTTGACCTATAAAAATCCATTTTTTATAGCCAGCTCATACCGAGAATTGGTTGATTCGCCGTTTCTAGCGGCTCCCCAAATTCATTCTTTTACTTGGAAAAATTCAGGAATAAATTTTTTTCTTGAGGGCATTGGTCCCGCAACTATTTTCAATGAAAAGCTTATTGCTTCTTACCAAAAAATCGTTGCATACCAGTTGGCCTGGATGGGCGCATCCCCCATTAAAAAATATCATTTTCTCCTATGGATTTGCCCTGAACCATTTTACCACGGAGTAGAACATACACAATCCACCATGATGGTCATGGGGCCCGAGGATCGTGAATGTTACGATGATTTGATTGGCTTAGCGTCCCATGAATTTTTTCATGTGTGGAATATTGCCACGATCAGACCAAAGCCATTATTGCCTTATCGGTACGGGGAGATTACGTATTTTGAAACTGCTTGGATCGTAGAGGGTGTGACTACCTATTTAGGGGATTGGTTTTTAAAAGCATCTGGCGTCATTTCAGAAGAGGAATATTTGAATTTATTGCTGGGCAACATAAAACTTCATTTTGATCGAGATCGCTTTTCGGCCCAATCGCTTACGGAAAGCTCCATGGATTTATGGTTGGACGGCTATGGCCCCTCCACCCCTGGAAAGCGAGTTTCCATTTATTTTAAAGGAGCGATTGTTGCTTTGGGATTGGATTTAATGATCCAACAAAAATTTAATGGAGCTCGGTCTTTAAAGGATATCATGCAAAGACTTAATGCTAAGTTTGGAAATTTAAAAAGCGGATATGTTCAATCCGATTTTTTTAGCATTGCTGAAGAAGTATATGAAGCTCCGTTAACGGATTTTTGGGATCTTTGGGTACTAGGTTCGGGTGATTTATTGGAACCATTGGCTTCTATTTTGCGCCTATCAGGACTCGCATTATCCGAAAGCCCTACCTTGGGTTTACAACTATCCAAAATAACAAACACCTAACGCGGTAGAATAAGGCTTCATTATTTCTTTAAAAGCTAGAAATTTGACTTTTTCGTCATTTATTGAAATATAAGTTTAGAAACTTTCTTTAAAGTCTATATTATGTCCAATGGCGGCGCTATCAATTTTCCAATTGTTTTAGAATTTTGTAGCTATGAAAGACTTCGCTACTCGGATTCGGAAAATTAGAATGGCAAAAGACTATAGCCAAGAATATGTCTCTATGAAATTGGGCATAACGATGTCGGCTTATTCTAAAATTGAACGAGGAATTACGGATCCTTCCTTATCGAGAATGATTCAAATAGCTACGATACTGGAATTTGAATTAGCGGATTTTTTTCAAATTAGAACGGCCTCTGAAATTCCCAATTGGGAAGAAGATTCAAAATTTCAGGAATATGGTTTTGTTACCCGAAAAGAGTTTGCTGAATATGTCCGGATGGTTCATGACATGCAGGCAAAGCTGAACGAGATTCAGAACAAATTATCGCAATAAAAATTATATTCTGTACCTTTGTTTTCTAATTTATTTTCGATGTTACAAAGGCCCCGTAGAAATCGCTCAAGTGCTGTAATTCGTTCCATGGTGGAGGAAACTAGGCTTTCCGTCAAGGATATGCTTTTTCCTTTGTTTGTAATGGAAGGCATTAATGTACGTACAGAAATCAAATCCATGCCCGGCATTTATCGCTACTCCACGGATTTGTTACTGAAAGAAATAGACTCCTGTGTCAATTTGGGCATTCAATCGTTTGCCCTATTTCCTCAAGTTGCTGAATCTAAAAAGGATGCTATGGCTTCAGAAAGTTATAAAAAGGG
>Ga0214163_1000081_pt1 | contig 39527 bp, 38 predicted proteins | sample LakMenepilimnion_2_FD_153001 | JGI IMG/M metagenome (GOLD analysis project Ga0214163, IMG submission 153001) | Freshwater microbial communities from Lake Mendota, WI - Practice 15JUN2010 epilimnion v4 | ecosystem: Environmental > Aquatic > Freshwater > Lake > Epilimnion/Euphotic zone | place... | reverse complement strand
CTAACGGTAATATATATAGCAGCTGGTCAGGAAGTGTTCAAGAATTGAGATACTGGACAAAACCTTTACAAGATTCTATATTAGATAATCACACACTAGCTCCAACAAGCTATCAAGGAAACCTAGAAGATGCGTACACTGGTAGTACTTCAAGTTTTTATGACTTAGGATTTAGAATGTGTCTGGGATCAGATAATAAGCGAGTTAATTTGAGTGCAACTTCAAGCTTGCGATCACAGCATCCAGACCAATCTAAAACAACATTCTTCACAGGAGAGATTGCAGAGGCGACGTTCATTAATTATTCTGTCATAGCTTCCAGCTCATACGAGCCCATCACAGAAAAGCATTCACTAGAGTGGCCAGACTTGGGTGGAAACAGAAGTGTTGGTACTAAAATACGAATCGAAAGCACAACAACAGCAGGTGTTGGAGGAGCTCCAGAATTATGGAGAGACAACAGTGTACAGAGAAGCTTGTCAGACGCTCAGCCACCAGATAGCTCTCGTTTAGGAGTTTATCTTTCTCCACAAAACGAAATCAATCAAGACATTGCAGAACAGTTTGGTGGAATAAGTATTGATGACTATATAGGTGATCCTAGCTATCTGTCATTAGACACCTATCCAGGATTGGATCGACTAAAATGGGAGTATAGTCGTAAATTTAGTTTAGGAAGAAATAATCCACAAAACTACATAAGACTTTTAAAGCACTACGATGCATCTCTTTTTCAGTTAATTAAAAAGTTTGTACCGTATAGAGCTAATACTCAAGTAGGTTTAGTAATCGAACCCACAATTATTGAACGTGCAAAAGCAAGAACAACAATACCTTCATTTGAAGAATTACAATACAGTGCATCTATTGATGTAGGACCAGAAGCTATCTGGACGCCAGGAGGTGCTATCCAGGATGGCGATGGAGAGCCTTTTAGAAATCAATTAGGATCTTTTAATAATGGATATGTTCCTGAGGGTACTATTGGTGGAGATGAAAGCGACTATATTCGTCTAAGTGGTGAAGAGCAGAGAGTAGCAGAATATAACGATATTATTTCTTATCCAACATACGACTATCAAGCTCCAAGACAGAATATAGATATGATTCCGGATTTCAATTCACCTGCCGTGAGCTATGTGGTATTGGATGGAACAGAGGTTGAGCTGTCTCCAACATTTGAGGAGAGTCGTGCTAACGAGTTTAACAACTTAGGATTAGATGACAACCCATCAACGCCAGTAAGTATGACGGGTGAGGTAGATTTAGGTGTATCGCAGTATGGTAGAGATACGAGAGTCTTAGGATCTCAGTATGCGTTTATGACTTGGGCAACAAGTGGAAGTGGTGCAACAGTATCAGCACCTTACATGATCACAAGTAGCCATTACAGTTATCACGAAGCGTTAAACCCAACTATCATAACAGGACGATATAGTGAAAGATCAAACAATGCAGATGATGTTTATGGATTAAATGTATTTGGAGGAAGAGCGTTTTCTGGAAGCAGAGCTCTAGAGAGTAACCTAACAATATTTACTTCATCAGCAGCATTCCAAGATAACTTGTGGACATCACAGTATGGAATGCATATCCGCCCCGCCTTTACTCAAAGTGGATTTTTCTACGGAACAGCATTGTATGGAAGTAGTTATTATGGTGTTGGATCGAATCCAATAAGTTCAACCGGAAATTATCACTGGAGAATGAGTAGTGGTAGTGGACTTTATTTCATTAACAATTCAGGCGCATCCGCTTCAGCATATTCAGGATCTGTTTCATTCGACGCCTTTTATTATAAACCAACCGAAAACCAAACTCGTGACTATCTATATGACGTTAGTGTAACATTAACTAGTGTTAATACGACTTGCAATCTAGTACTAGGTTTTGGTGGATTCGCAACACAATACACACAATCAATAGCAGTACCGTCCTTTCCAACAGAAACAACATATACATATAGAACGAGGGCAGATGGGAATCAGCTAACCCTATTACTAAAGGTATCCAGCGCTTCAAATGGAGGAGCTGTTTTTATAAAAAATTTATCAGCTAAATCAATAAATTACCGAGCAGAAGTTCAAGATTTCCATCTCCAAGATAGTTATGGTATGAGGAATGCTCGATATGATGGTTGTAAAATGACTTCGACAGACTATAATGTCGATAGTTTAGACACAGTCGATGGAGGTCCGGTTATTACGATTACGGTTGGAGGTGGAACAGAGTTCGCTTCTGTACCAACGACAAGAGGAAACTTCCAAATAAGGTAGTTTTATAAAATGTAGCATATTTATATTAAAATAACTAACAATGGGGTATTTAGATAATACAACGGTAACAGTAGACGCAATACTGACAAATAAAGGTCGTCAAATTCTCGCTTCTGGAGGGCAATTGAATATTGTTAAATTTGCTCTTTCTGATGATGAGGTAGATTACGATTTATGGAATCCAGCACACACACTAGGTACAAACTATTACGGTGCTGTAATTGAAAACATGCCAGTATTAGAGGCATTGCCAGATGAGTCACAGATGTTGAGATACAAACTAATAACACTTCCAAAAGATGTTATTGGTATTCCAGTTATTAGCGTTAACCCATCAAGCATCGTTATTACATCTCTTAAGCAACAAGTCACAGTTTCACCAAGTACACTAAACTTTGCAGGAGGTAACGATAGCGCAGGATATACTGCAATATTGAGTGATGATACGGTAGCTACATTGGAGATTGCTCCAGACGGAAACATAGCAACTCAAACAAGAGGAATAGCAAACGTATCTAGTGCAATCACTAGCGTTGCTGATGCTAATTTAGCAAGCACAGCTGCTAGCTTTATTGATGACGAAGTAACAGGAACAACAACTGCAGGTAAGACAATTACTAGAGTAGGATCTAAGTTTATCATAAAAGCAAAACCACAATCAGGTACTACAATCAAACGTGCTTTGTTGACTATTGTTGGTAACGAAACTGGAGGATTTAAAACGATATCTATATCTGTTGATCCAGCACAATTCTTAACATTAGATGTTCAAACATCAGCACCTTTAAACACAACAACTAGATAACACTAAGCCATGGCAGAGATTTTTAAGTTCTTTACGCAAGATGATATCGTAGCAGGTGACATTCAGACTATATCACAACCGATTTGGTCTGAAAACATGAACCCATACTCGCAGTCATATGCTAGTGGTATTGGTTTTTACACCTCTTCTACACAAATGTCTCAATCAGGAGACTACTATATGAACATTTACCATAGAGATCCACAAGCTGATCCAAATGGAGCAGTTCAGTTTGCAATTACATATGGAAACAGAAAAGGAAGTGGATCATATGGAGATGCAAATACAACTGGACAAAATGTAAATGATACACCATCAAGAGCAATATACTCTCAGTACCGTAATATGTTATTACCACCAACTGACACAGTATTCTCGTTTAGTAATGGATCAGGTGGAACAGATAATCCAGATGATATTATAGCTCTAAACGTTGCACGTGCTCGCTTTAGACAAAAAGTAGATCCAGGAAACTGGGAACTACGTATTGGAAGTGGATCAACACCTTCAGCTACATCTTACTCTTCTTTCATTGATGGAAGTGGTCAAGATGAATCACCAACAATCAACGCAGCAGGTCGTGTATTCGGAATCTACAGTGGTTCGGGAGGTGTAACAGCATCAGCTGTTCAATATGGTTTGTTCTATCCAGATCAAGGAGTTTATGTGTTTAATGCAGCAAGACTTACAACAGAATTGGGTATTAATTTCGACAGAAGAGATCCAGACACTTTAGATCAAATACCAAAGCAACCAAGAAATCACGTAAGTATGTCAGCACGCATTAATGCTGCATCATATTTCCAAGCAAGAAGTGAAGAGAAGGTAACATCTACTCACTACTTTGTGAGAATCACAAACAAGCAATTTAACTTCTCAAACAACCCAACATTCGTAACTGGATCAAGCGGTCAATTTTTACACTCAAGTATGCTTCGTAATCCTAGCGTTTACGTTACTACAATCGGAATGTATGATCCACAAAATCGTTTAGTTGCAGTTGCTAAATTAAGCCGTCCACTACTTAAAGGATTTAATCGTGAGGCTTTAATTAAAGTTAAACTAGATTACTAAAAACAACATATTAATCATAAACAAATTAGACCCTCTAGCAATTAGAGGGTTTCTTTTTGCAATGATATTTATATACAATGGCAGGAGTTTTTAAAAGTCTCGATCAATCGGATGTACGCATCACACCCTTCAGAACATACAAGCTATGGTCTGACGTTATTGAGAACAATCTCAGCGGATCGATATACACCATATATCAGGCAAACTACAATCCAATCGCTAATTATCCTATGGTGGATGTGTTGGACGATAATTTTGATCAGGGTAGTATCTATTTTAATCAATTTGAACTTACAACAGCTAATGGTAAGTACCAGAGAGTTGTGCATAGTTCGTTGGAGCATCTCTATTATAGAGATTTTTACACCAACAACAAAGCATCCTTTGGTAGTGGAAACATCAACACACAGATAAGATATTTAGAAGATCAAGCTCAAGTGGTTAGTATGCCACAACCTAAGTTTGGAGAAGCAATCCTTCCAGGCTCGGTATTAATGAATATGAGCTGGTCTTATGCAGTCAATAGCGGAAGCCTATACAGCACTTCGTCTGTAACCACAGCAAGTGGAGTTTGGACAGTTGTTGATGATTTTCACGGTAACCTTGTCATCTCTGGAAGTGGATATTACTCACCGTATGGTCAATTTGTAGGAGGCGCATACACAAATTACACATCTTCAGTAGACAAGATTGCAGTAGGAGAATGGCCCATTGATACTATATACAAATATGCGAACGCTGGGTTAGTTAGTTTCACTAGCAGCTATAATAGGGGAGACTGGCAGATGGAATCAGCCTACAACAATATAAGAGTTTCCTTTCCAGCAGGTACTGCAGCACCATCAGCTTCTGCTGTTGAGTTGTTAGGAGCCATAGCTGAGTTTACTTCTGCAAATAGTTCAAGCATCACCATTAAGACTGACGAAGCTTCAGAATACAATGATCTGTACAACTTCCAGGGTAAGCCTTATGCTATTAGTATGTTTGTACGACCAACACAGATTCCCACACAACCATCTGGAGCTGTATTGCTAACAAAGCATGGACCGGCTGAAGAGTTGCGTGTAGATGAAAACGGAAATGTATTTTCACAACCAGTAAATAATCAATTCCCTTACAGGTTGAGATATACAACTGATCAAAAGATTGCCTTCGAAAAAGGTTCTGGAGAGGATAGTTTATTTTCTTTGACTAGTAGTCTGGCTTTAGATATTAACAAGTTGTATCACATAGTAGCAAGGCAGTCGGGTTCGTTGATGAGCCTGCACATTAACAGCGCTGATGGAAACTCAATTAACACTGCAACTAGTACACTTTCGGATAGGAGTTGTGTAAACTTAGCAAACACGTTTATAGGTAATAACTATAGTTTGGATTTGGGGTTTGATGGATTTATAGATAACGTAAAGATTTACAACAAGTATTTAGATCAAACAGAAATCAATATCCTACACCATACTTTGGGAGTTGGTAATGTTAATGTAGGAAACGTATTCTACAATCACGGAATGATGGCACTGACGTCAATCCCTAGCAAATATGCCACATTCAATACCATAGAGACTCGAGGCACACATACAATTTGGGAAACTGAGATATCATGTACAATTGGACCTGGTGAGTTTACTAGAAGTAGCAATCCAAGCCTACAAGAATATAACCCAGAACAAAACCAATACGTGTTCCGATCGTTTGTAACTGGTTCTGATTTTACACCATTTGTAACTTCGATTGGACTATATGACGACTATTACAGATTGGTGGCAATAGGAAAGTTAAGCACACCACTACAACTACCAAACAACGTCGATACAACTATAATAATACGACTAGACAGATAAGTTATGGCAAAGAGAGTTTACGCAAAAACACAAGCAGCTAAGGTAAAGGGTTACCGAAGTGGGCTTGAGGATGATTTAGATTCATCACTAAAACGAAGAGGTGTTGATGGTGAGTACGAGCAGCATAGGATTAAGTATGTTAAGCCAGAAACTCAACACACATACACTCCAGACTTCAAACTACCAAATGGTATCTTTATAGAAACAAAAGGTCGCTTTGTCGTTGAAGATAGAAAAAAACACGTTTTGATAAAACAACAACACCCTGACTTGGATATACGTTTTGTATTTCAAAACTCTAGAAATAAGCTCAGAAAAGGCTCTAAAACTACTTATGCCGATTGGTGCATTAAAAATGGATTTCTTTACGCAGATAAGGATATTCCAGCTGAGTGGTTTGCATAATCAATAAAGATTTAGTATAGTTACTGCATGACAGTAAGTGTAGCAGCAGGTAGAAAGTTATTAGATGGGTATCTAGGTACCAGTACTCCTCACAAGAATGGTGAGATGAGTTATCAATGTCCATTCTGCAATCACTACAAAAAGAAACTACAAGTCAACCTTCATACACAGAAGTGGCATTGTTGGGTCTGTGATGCAAAGGGTCAGACTGTATCTTCACTATTGCGCAAAAGTAACGCTCCATATGAGTATGTGAAGAGAGCGAAGGAGTTGTACGGTGATAACACGAGAACATCTGCTCCTACCAACTCCAGAGAGTTAGTATCACTTCCAGAAGGATATAAGCCTTTGTATATAAAGCAGAGTACTCCTAACTACAGAAACGCTTTACACTATGCAATCACAGAAAGAAAACTAACACCTATTGATATTTTAAGATATCAAGTTGGATACTGTGAAGAAGGTCCGTATGCTGGAATGATTATTATTCCAAGCTATAATGAGCAAAACCAATTAAACTACTATGTAGGTAGAAGCTACTACCACAAAGCAGTAACACACAAGAATCCACCAGTATCTAAGGATATTATAGGGTTTGAAAATCAAATCAACTGGAAAGAGCCCATCATACTAGTAGAAGGAGCTTTTGACTCTATTGCTGTTAAAAGAAACGCCATTCCGTTGTTTGGTAAGAAAATTATGACTACATTAAGAAGTCGCATACTAACAGAAAAGGTTAAAAAGATATATATTGCACTAGATGCTGATGCATTTGCTGACAGCGTTAAAGAGGTGGAGTATTTTTTGAATAATGGAATCGAAGTATTTTTAGTAAGGTTGCCAGGAAAGGATCCTAGCGAAGTTGGATATGAAGGAATGATTGAAGTTATAGCTACCGCTAAAAAGGTAGATTTTTTCGATTTAGTGAAATTTAAAATGCTTTTATGATAAACAAAGTAAAGTGCGCAATGAAGAATGTTGATTACATCTTTCACATTGCAGATATCCATTTACGTAATTGGAAAAGACATAAGGAGTTTAAAGAGGTTTTTGATAAAGTATTCAAGCAGGTAGACGAGCTACCACCTAATTCAATCGTTACAGTGGGTGGAGACATAGTGCATGCTAAGACAGATATGAGTCCGGAGCTTATTGAAATGGTTACATACCTCTTCAATGGGTTAGCAGACAGAGTACCTACAATTGTGATTGCAGGAAACCATGATGCTAATCTAAATAATAAACATAGATTAGATGCGCTAACACCGATCATAAAAGGGATGAATCATAGCAACCTTTTCTACTTACGTAACTCGGGTTTATTTGAAATTGGAGATATAGCAGTTAGCGTTATGTCACTTTTAGATGAACCAGAAAAGTACATTACTTATGATAAAATTACCAACCCAAGCAAGTATAAGAAGCTTGTGGCACTGTTCCATGGTACGATTGCAAATAGTAAAGTAGATAGTGGCTTAACGCTAGCTCACGGGTTAGACTGGGCAACCTTTGCAGGCTTTGATGTAGTTCCGTTAGGCGATATTCACAAAAGACAAGTACTATCAAAACAAGATCCAGCGATATTCTATCCAGGATCTCTAGTACAGCAAAACTTCGGAGAAGTGTTTGAGGATCATGGTTATGCGTTGATAGACTTAACAAAAGAGAATATCGAATATACCTTTCATGATATTCCAAACGACTATGGTTACTACACTTTAGATGTTGTAGACGGGGTAGTTCCAGCTAACTTACCACTTACCTCTAAAACAAATTTAAGAGTAAGAACAACAAACACAGATCCGGCTCAACTCAAAAGAGTGCTTGCTACAATTAGAAAAGAGTACCGCATTAGGGATGTGATTGTACAAAGGTTAGATCGCAATTCAGACGGAACAAGCTCTGGTTTGTTGGGTGATGCAATTAATCAAGGAGATGTAAGAAATGTGCAGTACCAAAGTCAACTACTAACTGAATATCTTTCAGCTCAAGGAATTGATGACGACATGATTGCGAAGGTAATTGAAATAAATAAAAAGCTAAATCAAGAAATTAACTTACCTGAGATGGCTCGTAACGTAGTATGGAAACCAAAGAAGTTTGAGTTTAGTAATATGTTTTCATACGGAGAGGATAATGTAATTGACTTTAGTACAAAGCAAGGTACTTGTGGTATATTTGCTCCAAACCATGCAGGTAAGTCGGCTATATTAGATGCTTTGTGTTTTTGCTTGTTTGATCAGTCATTCAGAGCAAGTAAGGCAGATCAAGTACTTAATCGCAAGAAGGAGGACTTCTATTGTAAGTTCAACTTTGAGTTAGGAGGATTGGACTATTTTGTTGAAAAAAGAGCTACAAAGTATAGAAGTGGACCACTTAAAGGTAAGCTTCGAGTGGACATAGATTTCTGGCATATCAACTCAGAGGGTGATCGAGTATCGCTTAATGGGGAGCAAAGACGAGACACATCAGCTAACATACAATCATACGTTGGAACCTTTGATGACTTTATTTTAACAGCACTTTCGTTGCAACAAAACAATTCTAACTTTATCGACAAGACTCAAGGAGAGCGTAAGGATTTACTAGCTAACTTCCTAGACGTTACTATTTTTGACTCACTTTGTGATTTGGCAAATAAGAACAATAGAAAGACGGTAATACTACTAGAGGAGTATCAAAAGCAAGACTTTGAGACAAAGCTAGGTGATGCGGAGAGAGCTAAGGATTCTTATGAAGCAAAGCATGAAAAAGCAGTAGCAGAGTTAGAATCAGCACAACAATGGATGCAGGATTTAAACGATAAATTACTTGAATTGAATAGGGAACTACAACCATGTCAAGGTGAAGGTTTGGATATTGATAAGTTAAACGAATCACTGCAACAGAGGTTGGATAGTGTGAAAGATTTGGAAGAAGCTAAGCTTACTAAGGGTCTGGATCATGGAGCTGCATGCGAGGTTTTTGAGCATTGGACTAGGCAGTTGGAAGTACTTAAAGGATTATTCAACGTAACACTGTACAAGGAGTATCAAGCTAGTTTGCAGACTAAGCAGAAACTAGATACACAACTTGATACGATGAAGCTTACAATCAAGAATAAGCTTGAAAAGTTGGATAAACTTAAAGATCACGAGTATGATGTGGATTGCAAGTTTTGTATGTCCAATGTATTCGTTCAAGACGCAATGTCGACTCGTGAGGAGCTAGAGAAGGATAAGAAGACAGTTGGAGAGTTCTTAGTAGAAAGACAGAAAGTTGTTGATTTTATTGAACAAAACAGCTTCATCGACCAAGAAGCAGTTGTATTGCAGGAAGCAAGTACAGAGCTTAATAAGGCAGCGTTGCTTAAAGGAAAGGAAGAAGCAGCCTTTGAGAGATTGAAAGCTCAGATTGAACAAACAAAAGGTGAAATACAGAAGATTGAAACTAACATTGATATATACAACAAGAATACGACAATCCTAGAGAACAATAAGCGGATCAACGATGAGATAAGCCAAGTTAATAAAGAAAAGAATGTGCAGTCGATTGCCGTATCAAAGCTAAATAACACAGTAAAAGACTATCACGGAAAGGTGCAAGTAGCTAACCAAACTATTAAGGAGTGTTTGAACACAATTGATCACATGCAGCAGCTAGTTGAAGAGCAGGTGGCTTATGAGTTATACTCAAAAGCCATGTATAAGGATGGTATTCCATATACTTTGATTAGCAAAGCAGTACCGTATATTCAGCAACACACTAACAACATTTTGAACCAAATCATAGACTTTACTGTCGAATTGGAAACTGATGGTAAAAACATAAACGCGTTCATATGTTATGATGATGACAAATGGCCACTAGAATTAAGTTCTGGAATGGAGCGCTTTATGGCTTCAATTGCAATTCGAATTGCATTGATTAAGATTACAAACCTACCTAAGCCAGACTTCATTGCAATCGACGAAGGGCTAGGAGTATTGGATAGTAGTAACCTTAACTCGATGCACACTCTGTTCACACACATGAAAGACATTTTTAGATTTAGTTTAGTAATCTCACACATTGATGTTGTAAGGGATATGGTCGATACTATATTATCAATAGATAAAAAAGACGAACACAGCTACATATCTTGTTAGGCCATATTTATAGTATATGAGCTTACTATCCTTTTATAAAAAACCGCAACCGAGAGGCTACGATACGAGTAACTACTTCATCGAAGATGTTAGTGAAACCTCTCCATTCTACTTTAATATACAGCAGTTTCCTTCTGTAGTAGGAGGTGGTAAGAGTGTGATTGTAATTAAGGGTAATGGAGAGAATCTTAGACTTAACTCAACGATTGATGTCGAGATAAAGGATGCGAATGGAGATAATATGTTTGTCGAAATGACAAATTTTATTGACAGATTCAACAACTACTACCTTACCTTCGAAGTGTACGATATCACAGCAAAGGGCATGGCTACAGTCTACCTAGTGGGAGAGGCGTTGATAGATGAAAATGGTAATGCAGTTCCAGAAGAGTATAGAGGATCCTACAACGTACGGTGGAGTAGAAGTATTATGGTCCTTCCGTCTGAAAGAAACAATGCTGAGCTATTCTTTGATCAACCACCAAGTGTGGGTATTGTACAAGTTATTACACCGGAAAGGGCTTTGGTGTCGCAGTCGACAGGATCTCAGTATCTTGCGTTTACTTCAAGTGCAACAGACTTTACAATTCAACAATCTAATTTTCAAGGATACGATAGAGATTTTGCAACAAGTGCTGAAATCTTAGATCCTAGACTGAGTTCAATATTACTCAACCCAACTCAAAAACCAAGCACAACCAATACAATTAATACATCGCAGCGAATGACAGTCACAGATATCCAAAACGGTTATCTTAAAGAGCAGTCATCTAGATATGGAACAACTATAATATCAGCTTCTGGATCTATACAAAAAGATTTTTTAGGTGGTGTATTTAACTTCTTCAGTTCAGCCTCTGTACCAACACGGCTAACACCAACCCCACCCGCAAACTACACACTATCTCAGAGTATAAGTCAGCAGCTTGCAGGATATTCGGCAAACATTGTAGAGGTTATTAGTGATTCACAAATGATTGTGAGTGAACCATTACAAGTCGTAATGCTGGATTCGAATAGTAAGCAGAATAGCTACACAACTAGCTTTAAGTATGAGCAAGCATCAAGGTTCACAGGAAGTATAGCGTATCTACCAAGTGATGGTGCTTTTGTTACTAGTTCAACGGTGAGTCAGTCTTATTTAGAGGTAACGTTTTTAGACATGAAGCCTATTAGTGGAGAAGTGTATAGAATTAAAACATACTACAAAAGGGGAATTGCAACTGGTGAGTTTACTTTGATATACGATAATGTGGTAACACCGGTTGAATATTTAACAGATGCCGTTTATCCAAATCAAACCTCATATGCAAAACGAGAGTCAGATTATAGGCTAATAGGTCACTTCACTAGTGCTGAGATATTAACAGAATATTGGGATTACTTTATAGAGACACCAACAGCAACCTACACAGCATTAAGTCCAGCAATTACCAGCTCGTCGTTGCACGAGAGTGCACGACTCACGGCTGATCATTTGGAATCGACTGTACTTACTACAAAGTATAACCAAAACTACAACGCTAATCAAATATACACACTCAGTATGCTTGTAGCTTTAGATCCAAGTACAGAGTTGGAGATATATATGAATAGCGATCCAGTCAACAGCAATGTAATCGTATCTAATCAATACCCCCGCGCTTTTTCACGAACAATCAACAAAGAGAAGACTAGATACCGAGATTCGGTTAATAGGTTTGGTAAGTATGTGGGTAAAGTTGTCAATGATAGTAATAAAGCAAAGTACTACGGACGAGTTGAATTTGATTTTATAACAGATGCTGATGGTCTAGGTAGACCTCTTCTCAGATCAAATATAGTTGATCGAGCAAATGTTGTTGGAAACGCCTATGTAGCCGAGGTGAGTATCAAACCTTTAACTATGAATGGCTTTTCTCCAAACCTAGTTCAATTTGCAATTCCTTTCAATAATGAGATCGATAGTATACTAGCTCTTTCTCAGTCTTTAGATTTTAAAATAGAGTACTTCGACTACACTGGAAAGCAGTCTGAGTATATTACAAACATAAACGACCTAGTTGTAAACTTAAAAGGAGAGATTCCATCTAACACTTGTCAGACAGAAACTACATACTTCATGTTACCAGGTCAATACGAAAACTATTAATATGCCAACAGCACCAGTATTAACGCATGCATTTGATTTTTATTATAAACGCATTCCAACCGGGTCTGGAGCAATAACTAGTCTGACCTGGAGTCAGCAGTTTATATCAGGAGCAGCTCCAAATTCAGCAATGTCCGCATCTTGGTATAACTTTCCTTTATTTGGAGTCAATGCAGCAACGGGAAGTATACTTACAAGACATACTTCCACAATTTCAACAAAAGATGGTGCATTAGCCTGGGGTAGCGCAGCAAGTGACTTGCTGTGGAATGTATTAACCCCATCGATGTCTCTTAGTCAATCAACCGATGGTTTAGGAAGAGCTGATACACAATATAGGTTTAGCTTCAACAGCGAAAGCCTTTGCCACAGAGAGTTTAAATTTCCGGGCAATTCAACGTATGGAGTAGCTGTGTACCCTATAACTTCGAGTTGGATTGCATACGAACCAAGAATGATACAACACGCCTCTGGATCGACTAGCACTGGATACAGAGTCAGAGGTGATAACTCATTTGTATACTTTCCAGCCACAGCGTACCTACCACAAAACACAGTATATAGTCTACCTATTTCTTTCACACCTCCAACAACAACATTCCCCAATGTTGGACAAAATCCACCTAACATAGCATACGGACTTAATAGTACTGGCTCAAATGATGGAAGGTTTTTTGATTTAGCAGGTGGCTGTGGAATTACTAGGACTAGCATTAGCGCCTCCTTAGCGGCTTTTGCTGTAAGTGCTAGCGCTACAACGGTAGCAGCTAGAAACTTCTGTACTGCTGAACTCAAGAAGAGGAGATTATTTTTCCCAACAGTAAGAAATTCAGGATCAGTAGCGGTGGGTAATGCAGCAACGTGGGTATACTTAGCAACCGGTAAAGGTTCATCAGAGTTCTTTACAGAAAATGGAGGAATCTACAACGTTAAGTTTACATTGAAGCGAGATGTGAGTAGAGGATATTACCCCGATACGACTGGAGGAAGTGAGTTGCTGGTGTATTTGCATAATATTAACACAACTGTCCCTGCACCATCAGGTAGAGTGGCAGGAGCTAGTGGCTGGTATCCACCAGAAGCAAATATAGTTAGAATAAAGAATGATCCAGCAATGGCGTTTCTCAATCCATCAACTGGATATCTTATAGAGACGTTTAATATAAACCTAGTCCAATATGGAACACCCGCTCAGTTGGTGTTCGAGGTCACTGGAAGTTTGACGAATGACGCTTACTTTGGTTGCATAATTGATGATGTGGAGTTTTGTAAAGTGGGAGTTACTACTGATCCAAGCTTAATTAAACCAACAACAATTGGAGATGCTCTCAAACCAGCCGAATTTGATAGTTTAGACGATTTCGATTCATGATAAACAATAGTAGAATACAAAATTGTAAGATAGCTTTTCCAGCAGTTGAGGGCTTAGGATTAACTGAGACCTTAGGAAAGGTTCGTATTAAAAACCTATACCAAAAGTGGAATGGGGAAAGTATGAACCAAATTAGAGATCGACACGAAACTAATCCATACACACTAAGGATAGGTATGCCAGCAGTAGATGAGAAGTTAAAAACTGATTCAATCTATTTTATACTTGATTATCTATCGTATAATCCACTAACAAAGGCTGTCGAACAGAGACAGTTAGTTCCTTTGAGGGTTATGGAAAAGGTTTACATAGGTCAATCGATCCAAGAAATGGAGTACAAAGACTACGGATTGTTTGTGGATGGTAATGCGGTAGTGGAAGATATTTATATAAAAAAGTATGAGAGTCTAAGAGATCAACCAATTGGACGATTGCTAGTAAATTTAATGGAAACAGTGGATAAATTAAAGCTAGAAGTTGTTGATCTTAAACGTCAACTTAAAACACAGCATATTTATAAGTAATGAACAAACTAGCTAATTATTTAGTAGAGCAGCTTCTACAAGAGTTGAACCAGGGTGTAACAGTGATGCTTCCTGGAGGTTTTAAACCACCACACGCAGGACATTTGCAGTTAGCAAAAAAATATGCAACACTTCCTAATGTGTCAGAAGTGACAATCCTTATTGGTCCAAAAGAGCGAGACGGTATCACTATGAAGCAGTCTATGGATATTTGGAAGCTACTATTAGCAGGTGCTAGTGGCATCAAGGTAGAACAAGCACCAAACGATAATCCTATGAGAGCAGCCTATGAGTTTATCGAAAAGGCAGCTCCAGGAACTTATGCTTTGGGTTCAAGCTCAAAAGGAAAAGACTACGAAAGAGTTAAAATGTTCGTAGCAGGACACGCGGATGCATCAGGAACAGCACCAGCTGGAAAATATAATAGACCAAACGTAAGTGTGGTTGAGTTACCAGTTAACACTAGTCCGATGCTATATCAAGGGCGTACAGATGAGTTAAATGGTCAAGGGATTAGTGCCAGCACTCTTCGTCAAGATTTAGCAGCAGGAGATTTCACAAACTTCAAAACAAATTATCCAGGTGTTTCTGAGACGGTTGTAGCTTCTATTTATAAAATTCTCAACGGAAATCAGAATCAACAACTCTCAGAAGCAGTAATAAGCGATTACGTTCAAAAACTTAAAGTTAGATTTAAAGCATTCTTACTTTCTATTAAAAAAGAAGGTCAAGAAACTAAAAAAGCTTTTGCATTACTATTACAAGCAGCTTCTGGAAAAAAGCAACTAACACAACAAGAGAAGGAGCAGGTTGGTAATCAGATGAAAGACTCACTGAAGGCTGTAGGATTAGTTGCAGCTTCAATCCTTCCAGGTGGAACAATATACTTCATACTTATTAGACTTCTTAAATTAGAGAAGTATACAATGCCGAGTTCGTTCATAAGTAAGAACGCAGCGTCTGCTGGAATTGCAACGTCGCTTCTTGAGTATGAATGGAAACCAATTACAGAAAAAACTACACCAAAGAGTAAAGTTGCACTAAAAGAAAATGCCGCAGTGATGGCAGCTATGGCTGCATCGACAGGGTTTATGTTGGCGAAAAAACAAGGAAACTTTAATAGTCAGAATTGGAGTTTCGATCCTATAGGTTGGTTTAAGGATTTCTTAAAAGATAGAAAGCTTCAGAAGATAGCTGATAGATTAGTCCAAGATCCAGAAATTCAAAAACTAGTAAAAGATCGTACATTCTTAGATAAGAATAACAAAATAACAGCTACTCAAAACCTAAACGGGATTCAATCTATTTTGAAAAATAAACTCAAACCAGAAGAGATGCAATATCTCAGATATGGATGGGGCCCTAGACTTCGAAAAGCTATGAAGTTGACAGAAGGTCGACAAATACTTAAAGAAGGAGGAGCAGCAGGTCACATGAGTCATCCATTCGATGATTTGGACTTAACATTTAACGATGCTTCGAAGATGATCGACGCAGCCTTGAGTGGTGAGGTTGAGTTTGCTCAAGAAAAGTTAGATGGACAAAATCTAATGGTAACCTATAAAGATGGTAAGGTACGAGCAGCAAGAAACAAAGGACAGCTAAAAGATTTTGCAGCTAACTCTATCACAGCTGACCAACTTAATCAAATGATGGACGGAAAGGGTGCAGTTCAGACTGCGTTTGTAGAAGCCATGAATGACATGGAGTCAGCTATCAATCGACTAAACTCTACACAAAAAGAAGAATTCTTCCAGAATGGTAAGAAGTTTGTAAACTTCGAAGTACTTTATCCTGGAACAACAAACGTAGTGCCTTATGGAGCTACACAGTTGAGACTTCATGGTTTCAAGGAGTACGATAAAGACGGTAATGTTGTTGATGAGGATTCAGAATCAGCAATTGCATTGCAAAAAGCTATCGAGGCTGTACAAGCGAGTACTCAGAAAACTTACGAGATTAGAGTAACAGATCCAATTACCTTAAACAAAACAGCAGACTACGAGAAGCAGAAACAAGAGCTGTTAGGTCAACTAGATACTATACGTAAGAGTTATAATCTAGGTGAGCAAGAAAAGATGTCCACATACTTTCAGGCATGGTGGAAAGCTTTTATAGAGCAAAAAGCAAAGGAGCTAGGATACCAGGTACCAGACAATAGTTTGCAGTTATTAATTGGCCGTTGGGGATTTGGAGACAAGAGTACCAACATTAAGGCTCTAAGAGCTGGAATTAGTAATCAGGACTTTTTAAACTGGGTTGATCAGTTTGATAAGAATGGAGTAGCAGCTCAGCAAAAAGAAGCAAAAAGACCTTTAGAGAACTTGTTTCTTAAATTAGGAGTTTATGTTTTACAAAACATACAACAACTAGTAGCAATCAATCCAAACGACAGTATGCAAAAAATGAGAGATGAGTTGGCACTGTCAATTCGTACCATTAGAGCAGCTGCGGCATCGCCAGAGATGCAAGATGATGACAAATCACTTCAATTCCTAAAAAGAGAATTGCAGAGAGTAAAAGACTTAGGAGGCTTTAGTGCTATTGTACCTACGGAAGGTGTGGTATTCAAGTACAACGGAAAGCTTTACAAATTAACTGGAGCATTTGCTCCAATCAACCAAATTATTGGATATTTAAAATTTCAACGATGAAAGACCTATATAAGCAAATACAAGAGGTAGCAGTAAAGCAAGTGTTGCAGGAAAAGAAAGAAGCCATTGCAACCTCACCTAACACAAACATGACACTACACTACAACACAGACTTCAATGAAGTTGGTGAAAGTGGCTCTCCAGAGGTTAGCTTTATATTGAGCGTATCGTCTACTGGAGGAAAAGAATTCTACAGAGCAGTTTCTGACAAAGAGGAGGGAATAAAGCTAGCAGAAGGAGCAAAGCTTGAGCTACGACGAGCAATGCGTAAGTTCGATAAGTACGTAGAATTAGTTTTAGAAAAATATAAGTTACAAGCAAAATGAGTAAATTATTTGTTACGACAGAGGGTAAACGTCCCAACTACAAAGAGGGTGATGTTTGGACCGAAAATGGAAAAGACTGGACTATTAAGAATGGTCTAAAGAGAACGGTTTCAAGAATGGATGCTGCTAGAAAGCAGGTGTTTACACCACTAGCATGTCCAAAGTGTGGTGGTTCGATGAAGCATAGTTTAGATGCTAAAATGTGGACATACAACCAGAGATGTTATTCATGTACCATAGACATGGAGCATGAGATAATAACATCTGGAAGATGGAAAGAATACGAAAGAGCAAGAATCACTGCAAATGCAGAAGCGTTTGTGGAGGATATGGAAATGACTCTTAACGATTACATACAAGACTCGGTTTCAAAAACAAACGTTACTGAGGATGGATTGCTCGAATCGTGGAAGGATGCCGATAAAGGTGTGATGCAGGCGATAGTAGATAAGGAGGTTAGTGAGTTAAAGACCAAAGTAGAAAACTATAAGAACGATTAAATGAGTATAGCACCGATCATAGTAGCCTTTATCACAGGAGTATTAGGCCCAGTAATATTGTTAACCTTAAAGTACTTTATTGAAAAAAGACAAGTTAAACCAGACATGGTAACTGAGGCTCTGGAGACTAGCGAAAAGGTTATTAACAAGCTAGAACACATCAAGGATGAGTTCAATGCAGATCGTGTATGGATTACTCAGTTTCACAATGGAGGTCACTTCTATCCAACAGGAAAGTCGATAGCTAAATTTAGCATGGTGTACGAAGTAGTGGGCTTAGGTGCATTATCTGTGCAATCCAACTTCCACAACATTCCAGTAAGTTTATTCAGCAAGTCAACAAATTACCTTTTAGAAAACGATATTATAGAGATAGCTGATTATAAGGACGATACAATAGCAACTCACGGATTAAAGTATATTGCCGAAGAGGGTGGATGCAAGTCTGGATATCTTTTTGCAATTAAAACTATTGACAATAAGTTTATTGGAACTTTAGGTTTAGATTATACAAAGAGAAAGACCAGATTAGATATGGAATCGATCAACCATCTAGCAGTTCACGCAACTGCAATCGGTGGAGTATTGCACAACCATTTACAAAAATAATGCCATACACAGCGAGAAAAGAAGGAGATCAGTACTGCGTCTATAAAAAAGACGGAGGTGCTAAAGTTGGGTGTACCGACGGAAACAAAGAGGCTTTACATAAGTATCTTGCTGCCCTACACTTGAACGCTAATGAATCTATAAACGAAGAGCAAAAGGGATTATGGGCAAACATTAGAGCAAAGAGAGCTCGAGGTGAAAAGCCAGCCCGAAAAGGCTCTGAGGCTTACAAAGATGCAGTAGCCGCTGCAAAGAAGATTAACGCACAAGAGATAACTATATGCGATAGTTGTGCAGTAGCTTTATTAGAGGCTATTCGGACAACCAAGCAGGAATTAACAGAAGCAGAATATCAAGGACGTACAGTTAAACTAGGCAAACCTATGCAGGGTGATGTCAAGAAGTTTAAAGTGTATGTAAAGAATCCAAAAGGAAACGTAGTTAAGGTTAACTTTGGACAGAAGGGTATGAGCATAAAGAAGAGTGATCCAGCTAGACGTCGATCGTTTAGAGCTAGACATAATTGTGATAATCCAGGACCAAGAGATAAGGCTCGCTACTGGTCGTGTAGAAAGTGGTAAACATGAAATTAAAACACATACTCAACGAGGTAGAGGTACTTGGTCAAACCAAAGTAATTCCTCTAAGCAAGATTCCAGCCGACGTAGCAAAGGTTGCAGTGTCTAGTGGGAGAAAGGACAACAACCAAGTTGATGACATAGTTATGTCTAAAAAAGCTTCATTTCCAGTTAAAGACCTAAAACCAGCACAAACTGAAATTATAAAAGAGAAAGCGTTTGGAATGGCTATTAAGTTTCTTAATAGAGGTGAATGGGATGGTGTTGACTTGGAGGCTATTATTTCTAGTGATAACTTCATTATGGATGGTCACCATAGATGGGCAGCCATCTCTCTTATAGACCCAAAAGCAAAGATTGCAGGAACCGTAATAAACCTACCAGGAGTGGCACTGGTGTCAGTACTTAACATTGTTACGAAAGCATTAGGCAAGTCTGGAAATCCAGGATCAGGAGACATAGCAACATTTACAGGAAACAGCTTTGAACCAATCATTACAGACGCTATTGCAAACGGAATCAAAGGACAGTACCCAGTACCAGCCGAACAAATCAAAGCAGCTTTAGGAAAGGTTCCAGGAGCAAATGGTGATCCAGAAAAGGCAAAACAAATTATGATGCGTAACGCAGATCTTTTACCAAAGCAGATCATGCCAGGAGCACCTGATAGAGTAGACATGCCAGTGATTGGACCAGAGGAGGTTCAAAAAATAGCAAACGTAATTAAAAACGGAGTGGTGGATTTTACAAAACCATATAGCCCTAACACAAAACTACAAGAATCAATGAACGAACTTAAATTATCATCATACGGTGTAAAGGATATACTAAAAGCAATCTTTAACAGAATCGACTTATTACCAAAGCTAGGGTTCAGTAAGTTTAAAGATGTTATCTACTACCTAAAGGACGGAGATCAGGAAGAACAAAGCGCTTTAGAAAATAAACTAAAGCAACTAGGTGTTAATGTTGTTTACGAATCCAAGGAGACTCAGTTGAGAAAACTTGTAAGGGAAGAGGTTGCGAAAGTAATCAAGAGTAGAAACCAAACTAAATAAGATGGATAGTGAGGAGAGTGAGAAGAGTACAGAAGGAGAGATTAGCAACGTGGTCACTAATGGTCGCACTCTTTTTCAATCCACTAGGATTCGATATAATTCAATACTGGCTCGTATTAGCAACAGGGAGTTTGTGGAGAGCCAATTTCGTTATGTACTGTATAGCGGGACTATTCTTTGGCTTATCCATTTTGCTACAATGGCAAGCTAAAAAACACAAGTAAGTTAAAACGCGTACTATTTATATATAAAGCAAGGCATGAAATTAGTAAACCTAATACCACTAAGAGAAGTAGAAGATACATCAACACCAGAGTTGATTGCTACTCCATATTTCCGTGAATTTCAAACAACACACGGATATAAACCACTCTTCAAGTACCTAGGTACAAAAAATGATCAACATATTTTTGTTGCTGATCTGACTGACTTTGGAATGTTAGACTTGGTTATCAAGGATGCACAAATCATGGCAAAAGTAACAGAGAAAGAGGGTGTGTTTGGTATGATATATACGCTTACTGGTTTAGAGAAGTTTGATGCTACTATTTGTAAAATGAAACAAAAGGATGGTCAAATCGAGCACGTAATGTTTGATGATAAAAACAAAAAAGAATTTGACGCTCAAACAAACAAGTTTCTAGATTTAATCAGCCAAGTGAAGTGATGAAAGAGTTAGAAAAGTTAATAGCATACTTACTGCATTCGAGAAATCAAATGCACGTATTCCACCTGCAAACTAAATCATACGCAGAACACATTGCCATGGCAGGATACTATGACAATGTGGTTGATTTGATTGACGGTATAGTTGAATCTTATCAAGGAAAATATGACGTCATATCTAACTATGAGAATTTCAGCTTAGAATCGTATAAGAGTACTGAGTCAACTATATCATACCTAAAAGCGTTAGCAAAGAAGGTAGAAGACACCTTCAGTAAGGTAGAGGATACTTACATCCAAAACCAGTTAGATGGTGTAACTGAGTTATTATACTCAACAATATATAAACTAAGATTCCTAAAATAATGAAAAGAAAACCGGTAAAGTTAACTAAGGAGAGAGCGTTGCGTGAGGCAATACGCCGACTAGCTGTTAAAGTTCTTCGTGAAGAGGAAGAAAAAGCAGCAGAAGAGTCTCCAGAAGGGGCTCCGGAAGAAGCACCAGAAGCCAATCCATCAGCACCAACTCCACCAACATCATCTGACCCAGCAGCAAAAGAGCAGCCGCAAGAAGAGCCAGCTCCAGAAGAGGTACCAGAAGAGGAAGAAGGTCTAGGTGGTGATTTTCAAACAGCAGTAGATATGTTTTCTCGCAAGATCAGCCTATCACAAGAAACTCCAACAAGTGAGGATCTTATCGATATGCTATCTCAGGTAGCTGAGAAGTTTACTACTACTAGCGAAGAGAGATTAAACCTATTAAAAGGAATCCGAAATAACATAGTACACTAATGAATACTAAACACATTATCAAGAGACTTAAAGAAGATACTGCATACCAGGAGTTCTTTAAAAAGGCAATGAATAAGTTTGACATTTCATCTCCAACAGATCTAAAAGATCCAGTTAGAAAGAAAGAGTTTTTCAATTATGTGGATAAAAATTACTCAGCAAAGAGTGAGGGTAGTTTAAAGGAGGATTACTTCCCAATTCATAGCGCTGATAGTTCGGATTTAAAAAAAGCTAAACAAGCATTGGCTAACTGGTTTACTAATACAAAAAAGACTACGCCAGGAATGTTACATCCAACGTTAAACATCTTAAACGATTTAATTGAGGATTACGCATTAGCATATGCCCAAGATGAGCTTGAAGCAGGAGAAGCGGTAACGTCGCGAAAATTCTAAACATGAAGACAACGGTTACAAAACCCAACATATTACTAGTACTAGCGGTTTTAGTATTAATTAGTTACATCTGGATTACAAACAAGCGATACGAGCATACAATCGACACAAAGTATAAGACTGAGATTGATAGCTTGAATAGAGCCATATCAGGTTACCAGCAGCACCAGATTATTCTAAATAAAAAAATCTCTGACAAAGAACTAGTTATTAAAGAGCTAGATCATGAGATTGATTCAGCTAAACAGGCAATTATTCAAGAAAGAAAATACTATGGTGAAAAAATTAAAAATGCTGGCCGTTATACTCCTACTGAGCTTAACAGCTTTTTCTCAGAACGCTACAACTAAAGAGCAGTTAATCTGCATTCCCCAATCAACAGCACAAAAGATAGCAGTCGACCTTCTAAGGTTAGACTCCACTACCGTTGAACTAAAGGGTACTCAGGTGGTTCTACAGAAGACAGAACAAAAGGTATTAGAGCAAGATAGCTTGATTGCAATTTACAAGGAAAAGGTGTTAACCTATGAGAAAGAGATTGCTACTCAAAATAAGAGATTCGAAACATGCTCAAACCAGGTGACTAAACTTGAGAATGATGTAGCAGATTTAGCTAAAAAGAATAAAAGACTACAGCGTTGGTTAAAAGGCGTAGGAGGAGGATTAGCAGCTAGTGTTGCTGTCTTGGTAGTTATGTTTACAATCTAGTTATGTCAGAACAACAACAAAAAACACTCAAAGATATTATAAAAGACGAGTATGTAAAATGTGCTCGCTCTGCGTCTTACTTTATGAAAAAGTATTGTGTTATCCAACACCCTACTAAAGGTAAGATTCCGTTTCATCTTTATCCATATCAAGAGGATGCATTACAAGACTTTCAAGAGCATGATAGAACTATCATCTTAAAATCTAGACAGTTGGGTATTTCTACTCTTATCGCTGGATATGCATTGTGGATGATCTTATTTCAGAATGACAAGAACGTATTGGTAGTTGCGATTGATCAGAATACATCTAAAAACCTTGTAACAAAGGTGCGGGTAATGTTTGACAACTTACCTAGTTGGATGAAGCTCAAGGCAGTAGAGAGTAATAAACTCTCGATGAGACTTTCAAACGGATCCCAAATTAAAGCCGTATCAAGCACAGGAACATCTGGACGTTCAGAAGCGTTATCGTTGGTAATTATCGATGAGGCAGCTTTCGTTGATGGAGCGGAAGAACTATGGGCATCACTACAGCAAACACTATCAACGGGTGGGGAAGGTATACTACTTTCAACTCCTAACGGAACTGGTAACTTTTTCCACAAGATGTGGGCAAAAGCAGAAGCAGGAGAGAATAAATTTAAGACATTAAGACTTCCATGGCAAGTCCACCCAGAAAGAGATCAAACTTGGAGAGACAGACAAGAGGCAGAGCTCGGTGCAAGGTTAGCAGCTCAGGAGTGTGACTGTGACTTTAGTACGTCAGGTAATACAGTAGTGTCTCCAGACCTTATTACTCACTATGTAGAAAACTTTGCTCAAGATCCAATTGAGAAGAGAGGCTTTGACGGAAACTTGTGGATATGGGAACAACCAGATTATCAAAGAAGCTACCTTATCGCAGCCGATGTCGCACGAGGTGATGGAAGTGATTATTCTGCCTTCCATGTATTTGATGTAGAGACTGCAGCACAAGTAGCTGAGTACAAGGGTCAACTTTCAACTAAAGACTTTGGTAATTTGCTAGTAGCAGTGGGTACAGAATACAACGATGCTTTGTTGGTTGTGGAGAATGCAAACGTAGGTTGGGCAACACTTCAGCAAATTATTGAACGTGGTTACAAAAACCTATACTACACACCAAAGGACAGTGGACTAGATTCAGATAAGTTCTTAACTAGAGGTTATGACTTAACAGACAAGTCAGACATGGTGGCTGGGTTTACAAACTCACACAAAGTAAGACCTCTTACGATTAGTAAGATGGAGTTGTATATTCGTGAAAAAAGTTGTATAATAAGGAGTAAGCGATTGCTAGATGAACTCTTTGTTTTTATTTATAGAAATGGAAGACCAGAAGCGGCATCAGGTTACCATGACGATTTAGTAATGAGTTTTTGTCAAGGATTATGGGTAAGAGATACTGCACTAAGATTAAGACAAGCGGGGATAGATTTAAGTAGACAAGCTGTTAGTCATATAAAGTCGACTATTTCAATTTACAAACCGTCGACACAAAACTCTAAATGGAGCATGAAAACGCCGGATGGCAAAGAAGAAGACCTTAACTGGTTAATGTGACTATTTATATAAAAACAAACATTAATGGCTGAAAATCAACAACCAGCGAATCTTTTTGCATCGTTAAGACGTCTATTTAGTACAGACGTTATTATACGTAATGTAGGAGGTAATCAACTAAAGGTAATAGATACCAATAAGATTCAATCTGACGGTAATATTAAAACCAACAGACGAGTTGATAGATATTCTAGACTATTCTCTTCGATGCCAGGTGGCATGTCGATGAGCAGTGGTCAACTTCAGTTATACACTCGATTAGAGCTTTTCCGTGACTATGAAGCAATGGATACTGATAGTATCATATCATCAGCATTGGACATATATGCAGACGAGTGTACTGCTAAAAATGAGTTTGGTGATGTTCTATCTATAACCTCTCCTAACGAGAGAGTTCAAAAAGTACTTCACAACCTATTCTACGATGTTCTGAATATTGAATTTAACCTATGGCCGTGGATCAGAAACACAGTCAAGTATGGTGATTTCTTCTTAAAAATGGATGTTGCAGAGAAGTATGGTGTAATCAATGTAGAGCCTATCTCTGCTTACGAGATGATTCGTGAGGAGGGAATGGATCCAGAAAATCCAAATGAGGTTAAGTTTAAAAGAGATTTAACAGCACTATCTTCTACATATTCTGTAACTTCTAATAAAGATGGTGAAGAGTTTGACAACTATGAGATAGCACACTTTAGATTGCTAACAGATACAAACTTCCTACCTTATGGTCGTTCTATTATAGAGCCAACAAGAAAAGTTTGGAAACAAATTACTCTTATGGAAGATGCGATGTTGATTCACCGTATCATGAGAGCTCCAGATAAGCGTGTATTCAAAATTGATATTGGTAACATTCCACCAAACGAGGTTGAAACCTTTATGGAGGGTATGGTTAACAAAATGAAAAAAGTACCATACATTGATCAAGAGACTGGAGAATACAATCTTAAATACAATATGCAGAACTTACTAGAGGATTTCTATCTTCCAGTGCGTGGTTCTGAGAGCGGTACTTCTATAGAGTCGCTACCAGGAGTGCAGTATGACTCTATTCAAGATATCGAATACTTAAGAAATAGACTATTAGGATCTTTAAAGATACCTAAAGCGTATTTGGGATATGAAGAGGATACGACAGGTAAGGCTACCTTGGCATCTCAAGATTTCCGATTTGCTAGAACGATTGAGAGAGTTCAGAAAATAGTTGCATCTGAGTTGCATAAAATTGCAATCGTGCATTTATATGCTCAAGGCTTTACTGACGATGAGTTAATAGACTTCACAATAAGCCTTACAGCTCCATCTTCTGTTTATGAGAGGGAGAAGGTAGAGTTGTGGACATCGAAGGTAACACTCGCTGGTGACATGATAGAGAAAAAGCTATTCAGTCGCTACTGGGTTTATGAAAACCTATTTAACCTGAGCGAAGCTGAGTTCTTACATGAGCAAGATAGAATTATCGAAGATACAAAAGCACAATTTAGAATTGAACAAATTAAAACAGAAGGAAACGATCCAATAAAAACTGGACAATCTTTCGGGACACCTCATGATTTAGCATCTTTATACAAAGGTAATGGTGGAGTTCCTAAAGGGTATGGTTCCGATATGGAAGCTCCAAAAGGAGGTTGGCCAGGTGCTGGACGTCCAGAAGAGCCTGGTACGTATAGAACTCACGCACATCCACTTGGATGGGATCCGTTGGGTAATAAAGTATCAGGAAACGTATCTGAGAACAGATCACTTAAAAGACAGTCAATTGAAGCATATAGATCTCTATTGAAATCAATGCCAACCAAAAAACAAGCATTAAGTGAGACTTTTGACAATAAAACAGAGCAAGAAAGCTCAAATTTATTGGATGAAGGCAATATCTTACCAGAGGAATAAGTCATAAGTGCATATTTATATTTAGATGAAAAAGTCAACACATTCCAAGATCAAGAACACTGCAATTCTTTTTGAATTGCTAACCAGACAGGTTGCAGCTGATACGATCAAGGGTATCGATAAATCACCAGCTTTAGCGTTGATAAAGGAGTACTTCAAATCAAACTCCGTAGTAGCTAAAGAGTTGGTATTATACCAGACACTCGTAAACGAGAGATTCTCTAGCACAGAGAAGGCATCGTACCTAGTAAATACAGTAGTAAAGCTTCGCAACAACTTAGACGCTAAAACGTTAGGAGATAGAAAATACGCTTTGATCCGTGAAATTAAAAATCACTATGATTTAGGCGATTTCTTCAAAACAAACCTCACAGACTATAAGCTATATGCTTCTATCTATAGAGTGTTTGAAGGCTTGACAGTATCAAAGGCAGCAGAGGTTGTTAATAGTCGATACACAATTATCGAACATTTAACTAAAAAGAAATCCAATCAACTTCAGGAATCAGCTAATCCAGTTGGCGATTATCTTAAACAAGATGAAGAGGTTAGGTTATTGGCGTATAAGTTGATGATTGATAAGTTCAACGCGAAGTATGCTGATCTATCCCCTAAACAAAGAGGCATCTTAAAAGAGTATATTAACAATATATCTAACACAGTGTCTTTAAAGGAGTTTGCCTTAAACGAGGCGAAAATACTTCAAACCCAATTAAAAAAGCAATTACCTAAGATTCAAGATAAGGTAACTAAAATTAAGTTAAACGAAGTAAACAACATGCTTGGCGCTTTCTCTAAAATGAGAAATATTAAAGAAGAGCATATCTTATCGTTGTTACTTTATCACGAACTACTAAAAGAGCTAAAGAATGTCAACTAAGAAAAAACTGACTGAAGAAGAAATGAACGACGTTCGTAACTATATTAAGAAGTTACGAAAAGAGGGAAGTACCACAGCAGGTGCTCCTGGCTTCCTTACTGCAGCTGCTTGGTCTGGCGAAGAGGGTGGAGATGGTACTACAGTTATTGACGTTGAAGATGAGCAATACGCATACTCAATTAAAGCTAGTGAGAAAAAACCACACTTTGTAAAGCTACATGAAGCTAACTATAAAACCTTCAAAGAAGATACCTCACTAAACGAGGTTCAAAAAGTTAATAGAAAAGTACTAGAGGTCAACCGTATGTTGAGAGAAATCTCACAAGCTTTAGATCATAGTATGAAGTTAAAACAAGAATCGGCTTTAGACAACTCTCGTTACTGGAAAAAGACTAACGAAGCAATTCTTAAAATGAAAGCTAGAATTGGAGAGGTAAACAAGAAGGTAAGCCAGTTAGCAAACCTAAAAGAGCTAGCAGCAAATTCTGTAAAAGATAAACTAGTACAGATTTTCAATAAAGCTGGAATACAAGTAACAGCTCAAGATCTTGATTACAATCAAATAGGTAATGACTGGTATGAGTTTGATGTTATGATGAATGGAGAACCAGTTGCAATCGATTATAAGGCTGGTGAGATAATTTACCAGGATTATGATGAGGATATAAGACTTGGAAACTTCAATCAAGAGCAACAGTTAATACAAAACATATCTAAAGAATTTAATCCATGAAACAAGTACTAGTTGATTACATAGGATCAATCACCGTAACGCCAGAGCAGATTCACGAATCTATGGCAAACAACAACGGTAAAGTTATTGTCAGTGGTATCATGCAAAGAGGCAGTACTGGTAGAGATGAAAACTTCAACCAAAATGGTAGAAGTTATCCACTTCCAATACTAAAGCGTGAGTGTGACAAATACAAAAAAGTTTTTATTGCAGAACGTAGAGCTCTAGGAGAATTAGATCACCCAGAGTCGTCTGTAGTAAACTTATCGAATGTATCTCACAACGTAATAGACTTATGGTGGAATGGAGCTGATTTGATGGGTAAAATTGAAATCCTAGGAACACCATCTGGAAACATTGCTAAGGAGCTTCTGAAGGCTGGAATCCGTTTAGGTATTTCATCTCGAGGTATGGGTTCAGTAACAAACCTAGGAGAAGGAAAGGTGGAAGTTCAGGATGATTTCGAAATCGTTTGTTGGGACTTAGTATCTAATCCATCGACTCAAGGAGCTTTCATGTCACCATCTCTTAATGAGGGAGTGAACAGAGGAGCATCTAATAAATATTCAAAAATCAATTCACTTATCGGTGATATAATTTCAGTAATGTAATATGAAACTAAAAACAATTGTAGAGAATCTTGACCAGAAAGTAGAACGCACTGAAAAGGCTGCATTCTTACAAGAGGTATCAATGTTCAACGAGTATGGAAAGATCATTTACCGTACTGATGGTATGCGAGAAGCTGCTGAAAAGATAAGTAAAATTGTTGAGAATGCTGAGCGTATTGCATTGCAGGAAACTGACGAATGGTTCGATGACGTAACCGTTAAGCGTAATATGAAGTCTCTTCGTTCCAACAATGAGGCATTTAAGAAAACTGTAGGTGAGGTTGCTAAGTTGCAACAACGCTTAGAAGCTCTTTACGAAGAAATGGGTAGTACTTTGGGTAGATACTACGAAATACAATAAGCATGAGTAAGCACCTTATAAATAAACTAATCTCAGAGGTACTCAAAGAATACGTTTTTGAGGCTGAAGAGGAGGCTCCGACTAATCCTTTTGCATCACCAGATGCTGCAGGAGGTGGAGACGCAGCGGAAGAACCAGCTGCAGAAGGTGGTGATGCTAAAGATGAAAAGGATTCAGAAAAGAAAGAGGGAGGAGAGGCAGATGCTTTAACTTTTAATTTTGATATAAGTGGAGTTAAAAAGTACAACAAAGCACATTTTATGAACTCCAAGGCTGTAGCTAAAAAGATTACTAAAGATGGAATAATAGCTACAGTAGAGCCAGATGGAGTTACCATTCTTGTAGGTTTTGATGATATCACAGAGAGCGCTAAAAAATTCTTTAAAGTTAAGAAATGAAAAAAACACAAATAAGCATAACAGAGCTTGCACAGCAGATTCTCTTCAAAAAGAGAATTAAAATGATAATGGAAAACGCAGCAGGGATGGCATCTGGTATTCAGAGTCAGGTTGTTAATCTAGGAAAGGAGCTTCAAGCTGCTGGTGAAGATGCAACCGATGAGGAAGTACAGGCTGCACTGTTAATGGCTGCTTTAGATGACCAAGGAAAGCTAGACAATGTTGATGCTCAAGATGTTGATGCAGTAGCTGGCCAAATTAAAGAGGCAAGAGGTTATACCTTAGCTGAAAGTGGTGGTGGTTTGATCCATACTCTAGAGATGGTAGGAAACATACTAGGTAATGCAGCTTTGATGAATGTAATTGCAAAAGCTGTTGAAAAGGCTACTGGAAAGAAGATCGATCCAAGCAAGATGTCGGCTGGTGTTACAAAGTTAGCAGGAGCTTTAAAAAAGCTAACTGGACTACCTGCTAAAGCAATGGAGAAATTCTTTGGATTCATTGCAGGTAAAATGGGTGGTGGAGATGTAGCTCAAAAGATTGCAGGATACTCAGGAACAATGATTGTTGTATTGGTATTCTTTGCTTTGGGTACAATGTTCTTCCCAGTATTAGGAGCATCACCTTTGATGATTGTACTATCGCTTACTGGATTAATTGGAAAAGGATTTGAAGTGCGTGCATTGTGGAAACACATTAAAGAGGCAATCAAGCAATACAAAGACGAAAAAGGGAAAGGCTCAGAAGAGCTACCAGACCTAGCAATAGCGTAACCAATAAAGATACAAAATATTTTTAAGAAACCCACCCTAAAAAGTGGGTTTTGTGTTTTACTATAATACTTATTTGTAAATACGCTATCCTTATTATAGTGTCCTATATTTGATATTTATATTGCTGGCTCCAATAGCCACAGGACAAAAAAATCCAAAATGAACAAATTATTAAAAGATGCAATCGCTGACGCTAAGGCTGTTAGAGAAACCGCATTAGCTAACGCAAAGTTTGCTCTTGAAGAAGCATTTGCTCCAAAGATTCAATCTATGCTATCTCACAAAATCAAAGAAGAGATGGAAGATGAAGAAATGGAAGACGCACCTGCTGAAGAAACTGCTGACGAAAAAATGGAATCAAGAATGAGACGTAACGCTGGAATCTACGAAGAAGATGATATCTTTGGAGATGAGGATGGTGAAGGCTCAACTAGCGACGCTGGTAATGATCCAGAAGCATTAGCTGAAGAAGGTGACGAAGAAGAAATGCCTGCAGAAGAGATGCCAGCTGAAGAAGAAATGCCAACTGAAGAAGAAATGCCTGCCGAAGAGGAAGGTGATATTTCTGACGAAGATCTAGAAGAATTGATTCGTGAATTAGAAGGAGAAGATGAAGAAGCTCCAGCTGAAGAAGAAGAGATGATGGAAGGTGAAGACGAAGAGTATGAAGAAACTTCTGAAGGCAAAAAGAAAAAAATGAAGATGATGGAAGAAGAAGGAGACGAAGAGTCAGAAGATGACGAAGAAGTTGACTTAGAAGAAATCATCCGTGCATTACGTGAAGAAGATGAAGAAGGTGGTGAAGAGTCTGAAAGAGCTGAAAAAGCTGAAGAAGAGTTGGAAGAAGCTTACAAAGTAATCAAGTTTTTACGTAGCAAATTGAACGAAGTAAACCTATTGAACGCTAAATTGCTTTATGTAAACAAGCTAATCAAAAAAGAAGGTCTTACTGAAGGTCAAAAAATTAAAATCATCGAAACTTTCGACCGTGCTAAAAACGTTCGTGAAGCGAAATTGATTTACACAACTCTTGCTGAATCAGTAGCTAAAAGAACAGTAGCTAAAGCTCCTGTTGCTAAAAAGAAAATGGTGGAAGGATTTGCATCGAAAGGTCAAAAACCAACTACTAAGATTTTAAGTGAGAACAAAATCTACAACCGTTTCACAGAGTTAGTAAAATTTAATCGTTAATCAAAATTTAAAAAACAAAGAATATGAACTTGTTTGAAAACATGCATCAAGAAAACAGAGGCGAAGCAACAAAGCCTTTGATTTCAAAGTGGTCTCGTACGGGATTACTTGAAGGTTTGGGATCTAAAAATGAGAAGTCAACTGTGGCTGTCCTTTTGGAAAACCAAGCAAAACAATTAGTAAAAGAAGGTTCTGGTACAACTGCAGGTGTAGGTGGATCAGGATTTGAGCAATGGACTGGTGTAGCTCTTCCGTTAGTACGTCGTGTATTCGCTGAGATCGCTGCTAAAGAATTCGTTTCTGTACAGCCGATGAACTTGCCTTCAGGTCTAGTATTTTACTTAGACTTTAAGTATGGTAACAACAAAAAACCATTTGGATTTGCTCCAGACGGAAAAAACCAAACTGGTACTCTTCAAGGTATCACAAATGCAGCTGGTAACCCAACTGACGGTCTTTACGGAGCAGGTCGTTTTGGATACTCTGTAAACAATGCAACATCTGGTCTATTAGCTGTAGTAACTGGTTCAGTTCAAGCAACTGATGTCAACTTTGATGACAACTACACAGGATCTGTGGGTGAGTTTAAAACTTGGTCTATCTCAACGTCTACATTGACTCGTTTTGATGAGTACGGCGTGCGTTCATTTGTACCAGTTTCTGGTTCAACTAACTTGAGCGAAGGTCAATACTTGCCAGCATTTACTCGTATCGCTGGAAATAACGTAGTATTCGTTGTAACTGGATCTCTTGCAACATCAGGAATCGGTACAGCTACAGCAGTAGCTAAAGTTATCTACTCAGTACAACCTACTAACGATAACCGTAACGACTTCGAATCAACTGGAGTAGACGCTAACAACCGTTCATTAGACACAGACTTGAACATCCCAGAAATTGAATTGCAAATGCGTTCAATTCCAGTAACTGCTAAGACTCGTAAGTTGAAAGCAAGCTGGACTCCTGAGTTCGCTCAAGATCTTAACGCATACCACTCAGTTGATGCTGAAGGTGAATTGACAGCTATGTTGTCTGAGTACGTTTCTATGGAAATCGACTTAGAGATTATGGATATGTTGATCTCAGCTGCTGCGACAACAGAATACTGGTCTGCAAAAGTTGGTCAAGAGTGGAATGGTTCTACATTCGCTACTGGACAATACACAGGTACTGCATACATCCAAGGTACTTGGTTTGCTACTTTAGGTACTAAACTACAAAAAGTGTCTAACCAAATTCACGCGAAAACATTACGTGGTGGTGCAAACTTCCTAGTATGTTCTCCAGACGTTTCTACAATCCTAGAGTCAATCCCAGGATATGCAGCAGACGGAGATGGAACAAAATCTAAATACGCAATGGGTGTACAAAAAGTAGGTGCTATGACTAGCCGTTACCAAGTGTACAAAAACCCTTACATGCAAGAGAATACAGTATTAATGGGCTTTAGAGGTAATCAATTCTTGGAAACAGGAGCTGTTTACGCACCTTACATTCCATTAATGTTGACGCCACTTGTATACGATCCGAAAAACTTTATCCCAAGACGTGGTGTAATGACTCGCTATGCGAAAGTTGTTACTCGTCCAGAGTTCTACGGTAAAGTATATGTAGCTGACTTGAATGCATATTGATTTTAACAATCGATAAGAGAAACCCCTCCTAGTGAGGGGTTTTTTGTTTTCCAAACTATTTATATAAAAGAAAAGTTATTAGTTTATGGAAGTTCAACAGAATCCGCAGAAGAAGGTTAGCAATCTCGATAAGAGAAAACCTAAGAACCCAGTAAAGTTCAAAATCGAACTTAACGAAGAGCAGAAAGCAGCAAAAGCTATAATCTACGATAACCCGGTGATCCTTTTAAAGGGAATGGCAGGTTCTGGTAAAACCCTAGTTGCATGTCAGGTAGCTCTTGATATGTTCTTTAAGAGGGAGATCGAAAAGATTATCATAACAAGACCAACGGTAGCTAAGGAGGAGATAGGATTTCTTCCAGGTGATATGAAGGAGAAGATGGATCCATGGTTGGCTCCAATCTACGCAAACCTTTATATGTTATACAATAAGGAGGCGGTAGATAAGATGATCATAGAGGGTGTTATAGAGATTGTTCCATTTGCCTTTATGCGAGGAAGAACTTTTCCTAATGCAATGGTGCTAGTAGATGAATGCCAGAACATCACACACACTCAGACAGAGATGATGTTAGGTCGTTTAGGAAAGGGAGGAAAGATGATCTTTTGTGGTGATCTTGCTCAGATAGACTTGAAGAATAAAAAAGACTCAGGAATTAGTTTCTTTTTAAGACTTGAGGAACACGTACAAGGAGTGAAGATAGTTTCACTAAAAACTAATCACAGACACGAAATCGTAGAAAACATACTCTCAGTATACTCGGATTATAGAGATTGATGGTGTTTATTTTATTATAACAGAAAGGACCCTAGTGGTCCTTTTTTTATTACGAAAAGCTTTTTTGGTTGATATTTATAGTAAAATCTAGATACATGAATATACCAATTTGGCCAGGCTCTAGTTCTTTTACAAGTGCATCCGCTTCTTTTTACGGAGGATCAACTACCATAAGACCTACACCATTCGGCTACTACGATAGCGATGCAACATTCAAGATAGAAGCCGATAAGGTTGCTGACTGGTGTGCACGCAAGCTTGGTTATCCAATCATGGAAGTAGAGCTTCAAGATATCAATCTTTTTGCCGCACTAGAGGAAGCTGTTACTGAGTTTAGTACTCAGGTTAACATGAACAACGCTAAGGATTACATGCTTACTCTGCAAGGTACTCCTGCATCAAACAATCTATCTCAAAGAGTTGTTACTCCTAATTTAGGAAGAACAATTAGCCTGGCTAAGCAGTACGGGACAGAAGTGGGTTCGGGTGGTGATGTGGATTATAAAAAAGGCTATATTGAAACAAGCGAAAACGTAAGTGAGTATGATCTAGATATGTTGTGGGCTAACGTAAGCGAGTCAGGAGCCTCTATAGAGATAAAGAGAGTATTCCATGAAGTGACTCCAGCAATCACAAGGTACTTTGATCCATATGTAGGTACTGGAGCAGGAACGCAGCAGATGTTGGATTCCTTTGGATGGGGTTCTTATTCACCGTCGGTATCGTTTATGGTGATGCCTTTATACGCTGACTTATTGCGTATGCAAGCTATTGAGATGAATGATATGATTCGTAAGTCAACTTATAGCTTCGAAATAAGAAACAACAAATTAAGATTATTCCCTATTCCAGAAGAAGGAGCTATTGTTTGGTTTGAGTACATTTTAACTTCAGAGAGAAATAATCCACTAAAAGCACCAACGGGGTCTATTAGTGATTTAAGTAACGTACCTTATAGTAGAATTTCATTCACAAACATAAAGGATATTGGTTTGCAGTGGATCTACAAATACGCTTTAGCAACTTCAAAGGAGATGCTTGGTCTAGTTAGAGGTAAGTATTCTACTGTCCCAATTCCAGGATCAGAAATGACACTGAATGGTGCTGACTTGATTGCACAAGGGCGTGAAGATAAAACTACACTAATAACTGAACTGACAACCCTACTACAGTCGATGACTAGACAGGGTCAGATGGAACAAGAGACAGCAATTGCAACAGCGCTTTCGACACAGTTGTCAAAAGTCCCACTTTATATATACGTTAAGTAATGGCATTATTTGGGAGTAGTAGGGATATTAGCTTTATGCATAAAGTGAACGGTGAGTTGCTAGATAATGTAATTCAGCAAGAGGTACACTACTATAAACTATATCTACCAGGAGTAAAGAGCAAGGATGTGGGCAACCTATACGGAGAAGCTTCTGCTCAAAAGACATATTACAGACCAGTAAGATTATCGTGCCTTATTGATCGAACACAAGGAGTTGCAACACTACAAGATGACCAATTTGGTATAGATGTTACTTCTGCTTTTATCTTTAGGTTTTTAAGATTAAAACTAGAAGAGTTAGCCTTAGTACCGCAGGTTGGGGACATTATCGAAGATCGAGGAAGATACTACGAGGTAGATGGCACGAATGAAATACAGTTTGTTGCAGGTAAAGATAACCAACATCCAAAAGGTGTTGGTCCAGAGTTTGGAAAAAGCCTAAGCATAGAGTGTACTGCACACTTAGCAAGAGTAACAAGATTACAGATAGAAAAGGATAGAATATAATGTATACAAAAAAGAACTTACCAACATCTCAATATGAGCTTTCTACTGGAAAGGCGGATAAGCGTTTTGGTCGTGATAACGACATAAGGCGAGATGGTGATACTTTGAAAGAGTTATCAATTGGTTTGTTTGATATTGATCATACGATTAAGTGGTATTTTGATAATGTAATTAAACCGCAGATTGATGACTTTGGTACAACTCTAAAAGTACCAGTAATGTTTGGAGCTCCAGAAAAGTGGAAGAATGTCCAAGCTGATGGATACTTTAGAGATATGCAAGGGAAGATTCAATCACCTTTAATTTCATATAGACGTAGCGCTATAGAAAAGGATAAGACTTTAGGATCAAAGGTAGACGCAAACTTCCCACAGCTTTATTACACACAGGAGCTAAAGTACGGACAGCAAAATAAGTACGATCAGTTTAGCGTATTAACAAACAGCAAACCAGTTAAGTCGTATGTCACAACAGTAATACCGGAGTTTGTCAACGTGACTTATGAGGTGATCGTTTGGACTGACTTCGTAGAGCATATGAATGGTATAGTTGAATCTATACTATATTCGGAGGGCTCTTTTTGGGGAGAACCTGATAAATTCAGATTCAGAACCAAGGTGGATAGTTATACAAATACTACTGACTTACTGCAGGATCAAGATCGTGTAGTTCGAACTTCTTTCACTTTAACGTTATTTGGATATATTATTCCAGATGTGTTAGTTAAAAATCTTAGCAAAAAACAAGCTGGACTTGTACATGATGCAAGACAGGTTATCATTGAAGCAGACGCAGATGCTAACCCAGGTATCTTTAGTACAGAGGAAGCTGATCGTAAGTCAGGAGCAAACGTAACATACACAGCACCTCAGTATAGAGTAAACGCAATAACCCAAACAATTGACGATATGACATTAACGTATCTAAATACAAACCAGGCTATAGAAAACCCAACAATTACCATTCCAGATACGGTAGTATTTAGTGGAGACTTCTTGGCAGCACCAAGTGGATTACCAAGCACTAGTGTTAGTAATTTTACCTTCTTTATTAACGGAACTTATATGGAGCCTAGTGCAATTACATCATTCACTAATAACTCAGCAGGTGTTTGTACGCTGATAGTGAATACTGCGCAATTAGGGTTTACATTAGCAACAACTGACGAAATCGTCGCAATAGGAAAATTCGCATAAGATGGCAGTAATAAAAGGGAGTCAGATATCAGGAAGTGTTGCAGGTGCAGAAAGCGCAAGTTATGCGTTAACAGCTTCCTATGCATTAAACTCTAGTGGAACAGGATTTCCATTCAGTGGATCTGCAGTAATCACCGGTAGCTTAGTGGTTACTGGAGGAATTACGGGTAGCATGTACATTACTAACCTTTCTAGTGGTAGCTACACGCAATCTTTCAACAACCAATCCACTTGGACAGTTCAACATAATCTTAACTCAGCATACGTTGTCGTTCAAACCTATGACGCTAACGAGGAGCAGATGTTACCACAAACTGTCGATCTCACAGACGCGAACACCACAACAATAACCTTTCCAATACCCATGTCAGGCACCGCTATAGTAGTGGTCGGATCCCCGTTAGTAGGAGGTGGAGGAGGTCACACAAACTCATCGGGCAGTAATGTTGATAATCTAGGAGGTGCTTCAGTTCGAACTATATACTCTAGGGACAACGTTGTTACATATACTGCAGGATCGGGTGTGAGTGTAGATTTCTTAGGAGGTAGTACTACATGGGGATCCCGTGCACTTCCTCAGTCCTTTTTTGATAGTTCAATAAACTACACTGCGAAAGTTGTGCACTTTAGAGTTGTAGGTAAGTTTGCATCCGGAGGAGGTAATGACACTAATTTTGCAGGATTTTTATCAATAGGCGATCACATACTGTCAGGATCTAACATAGGTACACAGGTTTTGAGCTTTACAACCAATAAACCCTTTGAGATTTTGGGTGAATTGATTATTACATCAGGCTCAGCATACACTTGTTACTCCATAGGGTGGTGTGATCAAACTGGTGATCTAAAAAGAACACCACTATCTAATACGACTATATCCGGAAGCTTCGTTGACATTACCCCAGGTGATTTAAAGTTTGTGGTAAGTGGAAGCACAAATAGAAGTTTAAGTTCATACTATGGGTATGTCCAGGTTTATAATTAAATGAATAACACACAAATAGGTTGCACTAAAAGGGATTGCATAAACAATCTGTTGCATATTTATATTAAATGAAGCTATTCTCACCATCAATTATTGGATCCCTAGGCTTAACTGGATCGCTAAACATCACAGGTTCTGCTGAAATTGCTGGTGTAGCAAATAGCCTCTTTTTGATTAAAAACGCTGGTGGTAGTGTTATTTTTGAAGTATCGCAGAGTGGGGTATTAACATTAGCAACACAATCAGCAACACCAAATGGAACAGCTCCAAATGGTGGAATAACTTTTACAACAACGGATTTCTTTGTAGGTTTGGATTGATTTTGTCAATCACCTACATATTTATATGCAAATAACAACCTAACAAAAATTACACATGGCAGAATGGAAAAAGGTCATAGTCTCAGGCTCCGCAGCCGAACTATCATCGCTTAGTTTAACGACCGATCTATCGGTTGCAAATGGGGGTACTGGGGCATCAACCTTTACCGCAGGTCAACTCTTAACAGGAAATGGAACGAGTGCAGTAACTACGACAGCAGTTAATGGTACTGGTAACATTGTAGCAACAACTGGTGCCACTGGCTTATCAGCATCTGGTTCATTTAGTGGATCATTTAGTGGTAACGGTGCTGGCTTAACTGGAGTAACTGCAACAGCAGTATTCCCAGCAACACAGTTAACGCCTATCACAGCAGCAAGTCAGTTATTTGCTAATGATGGTACAAACAAGTATGTAACAGTAGGACAGATATCAGCTTCAGTATATGGAGGCGTATCTGGTGATATTACAATCACAGCTGCTGGTGTTGCAACAATCGGAGCTAACTCAGTAGCATTAGGAACTGACACAACTGGAGATTATGTAGCAACGATCGATGCAGGTGCAGGTTTGACAGGTGGAGCTACATCAGGAGAAGGTATAGCTCACACACTTGCAGTAGGTGCAGGTACTCACATCACAGTAAACGCAAATGATGTCGCGGTTAACACAACAACATTAGCACCAGCTATTAGTGGGTCATTGTATGGAGGTGTTTCTGGAGATATCACAATCACCGCAGCAGGTGTTGCAGCGATTGGATCAGGAGTAATCGTAAATGCAGACATCGCATCAGGAGCAGCAATTGCAGTTTCTAAATTAGCATCTAGTACAATATCTGGTGTTACTCTTGGTAACAACTTAGAAAATTTAACATTTGGAGCTGGTCACGTTTCTACAACAGCATACAATGGTAGTACAGCTAGAACTGCTGCAATTGGAGCAGGTTCTCACATTACTGTTAACACTAACGACGTAGCAGTTAACACTACAACGTTAATCCCAGCTATCTCTGGTTCAATCTTTGGACAAGTATCAGGTGATGTGTTAATAAACGGAGCAGGTGTAGCAACAATTCAAGCGAATGCAGTTGCCATCTCAACAGACGTTTCTGGATTAGGAACTGGAGTTGCAACATTCTTGGCTACTCCATCATCAGCTAACTTAGCAGCAGCGGTAACAGATGAGACAGGAACTGGAGGCTTAGTATTCTCAGCATCTCCAACGTTCACTGGAACACTAAACGCAGCAGCAATCTCTACATCAGGAAACGTAACCGTAGGTGGTAACTTGACTGTAACTGGAATAATCACTGGATCAGCAACGTATATCAACTCAACTAACGTATCGATTACTGATCAATTCCTACTACTAGCATCTGGATCAGGCGCAGTAGTTGATGCGGGTATCATTGTTCAAGATGCAGCAGGAGATGGTGAAGCATTCTACTGGGAAAATAATGTAACAGGTACATCACGTTGGGCAATTGCATCAAGTGTCAATCCAACTGCAGTAACAGTAACCGCAGCGGAATACATGGTATCAGCTAGAACAGCCGCTGGAGCTCCAT
>Ga0214163_1000077_pt1 | contig 40298 bp, 25 predicted proteins | sample LakMenepilimnion_2_FD_153001 | JGI IMG/M metagenome (GOLD analysis project Ga0214163, IMG submission 153001) | Freshwater microbial communities from Lake Mendota, WI - Practice 15JUN2010 epilimnion v4 | ecosystem: Environmental > Aquatic > Freshwater > Lake > Epilimnion/Euphotic zone | place... | reverse complement strand
ACTTAAAAGCCTGACAGAAATGTTGGGCTTTTTTTGCGAATACGATTGTAAATTCCGAGTATAATAGACGCGAGGTATCGCGTCTCTACTTTTACCTATTACTTATTACCTAATACCTTTTACCTAACCTCCCTTTATTCCACCACTAATTTTCGTACGGCTGTACCCATTTGAATAAAATAGACACCAGCATTTTTTATATCTGTTTTAAAAAATTCAAACTCATTCAAACGATTTGGGATTTGAGGAATCTTCTTTAATAAAACTTCACGACCCAAGTTATCTATAATTTTAATATCAACTTCGCTTTGTACTCCTGCATTCCATGAAACATGAATGACATCACGGCCAGGATTTGGATAAACATGCAGCGACAAAGGGCTCTCTTTTGCTATTCCCAAAACTTGAAAATTGGGCACATCCCATGGAACCAAATTCAAATTCTTATTATTCCACGCTTCATTGACAAACAAATGAAATTCCCCACTGACTAGATTAATAGGCAGGCTTTTATTTGTCACGTCAAAGGATTTTCCTGTAAAATAGTCATACCATTTTCCTGTAATGGGAAAAGTTAATGTAGACGACTTTGTTTCAGGGCCTGAATTAGCCAACAATAAAACATGAGTATTTCCTTCGATTAAATTTACTTGCTTCACCTCATTAGCTACATCCAATTTAAAATCACTGGTTTGAAAAATGGTTTTATTTAACCTCAAATTGGCTAATTGTTGGTATACCCCCAATAATTTAACTCGATCCTTGTCCTGTAAATAATTCCAAAGCAGAGGTTTAGTGCCCGTCCGCCCATTGGAATTAATAGAAACATCATAGCCTAACTCCCCAAATTGCCAAATCATTTTTGGTCCAGGAATGGTGAAAAATAATGCAGCGGCTAATTTCATTCGATCCAGCTTTTCACTGGCACTAAAAACCTTCCTAGCCGCTGAGCTAGCTATTTCGACCATCAGGCGCTCTTCGTCATGGCTCTCTATATAGTTAACCAAATGAGGCTTAGAAAAACCCCTCGTTTTATAGGAAATCCAATCATAGGTATTGGGATAGGCCTGAATGATTTTGGTCATATCAAATTTTGCATTCGCCCATAACATCATCCCGTTTTCGGCCAATTCCTTCTCTTCTAAATTATCTGCAAAATGCTCTAAAATCACATAAGCATTTGAATCATACGTCCGAATCTGGTTATATATCCTTTTCCATAATTTTATTCTACTCGCATCATATTTCCCCCATAAATCCACATTGGTCCCAGAATTAATCTGAGTAAATCCTTTGGACAAATCAAATCTGAAACCATCCATTTTATATTCAGTAAGCCAATATCGACACACCGCATCAACGAACCATTGCGTATGTGGACTCTCATGATTAAAATCAAAGAAAACACTGAATGGATGCGTCGCCGTTACATTAAAAAAGGGACTATTGACTGATGGCTTTGTCCCATCCCAATACATTTTAACATAGGGATTTTCTAGGTCTGCTTGATTTAAAACCATATCTAAAATAACAGCTATTCCATTTTCATGGCATTTGTCTATCAAATATTTTAGATCATTTTTAGTGCCATAAGCCTTATCGGGTGCGAAGTAAAAAATGGGATTATACCCCCAAGAATCATTCCCTGAAAATTCCATTACTGGCATTAACTCAAGCGCATTTATCCCTAATTTTTTTAGGTAAGGCAATGAATCGGCCACGGTCACATAGCGTTTATCGGCTATAAAGTCGCGAACTAATAATTCATACACATTCAAATTACTCTGTGAGGGACGAATAAAATTTTTGATAGTCCACGGATAATCTTTTTGGCCCGTTGAAAATACAGAAACAATCCCTGATGTAGCCGCTGGATATTTTTTTAAATTTGGATAGGTCTTGCTCGATATATACACATCGTTATTGGGATCTAAAATTTGGTCAGCTAATGGATCTGCAACGAATAGATTCCCATCCACATAATACTGATAAGCCACCTCTTGACCCGAAGGAAAGCTTCCTAAATCGATCCAATACCGATTTTCATCGATTGTACGATTCATTAAATAAGCCGGATTAACCTTCCAATTGGAAAACTCACCGATCGCATAAACAAAACTTTTTTGAGGTGCATATAGGGACAAGAAAACATGATCACCTACATACGTTATTCCATCTTTAACTCCTGCAGGTCGATCTATAATCGCCACAAGTGGTTTAGTTAATATTTGTACCGAATCCTTGTATTTAACGCTTCCAGACTCAAGGCTAAGCACAAATTGGTATGATTTCCCTTGTTCAGCACCTAAGGTGTAGGAAATATTGACTGAGTCTGCGGCTGATTGACTCCAAATGAGTGTGGGGCCCAACCTTAATTCAGCATTCGATTTAGCTGAAAAATTAGCCCGGATTTTTACTGTTTTGTTTGCCTCACTCAAGGTGAATTTATCTGCCGGTGAAAGCCATTTAATGCCTAGAGTCCCGGAATAAAGATTTAATAATAAATCCTCTGTTTGACTTTTTCCATCTCCACTTTTTAATAAAAGCCCCAATTTGACGATAGGAATTCCTGTAGGCACAGAAAAATAGCTTCTAGGAATTATTTTGATTGACCAAACATCATTTCCTAAGGATGTCATTTTCCCTTTTTCAAAGGGGAGAGAAAAATTAGTTTGACCAGAAGGTTGGTATTGAAATGCACTCCCTGTTACTGTAGCACCAGCCCCTGACCATAAATACACATCGGATGATTTTCCTAATAAACCTGCGGCGCGGGAGTCCTTGACTTTTTTAAGGTCAACAATGATTGTTATTTCATTTTCGGCATTAGGAAAAAGCTCTTGAGTCGTTACCTGACCAAGAGCTTTAAAATTGACTAAAAGAAATAAAAAGAATAATTGCTTTTTGAATTGCATTGTTAATTAACTTCCACGATCAGCGCAGATTTTGGGCCAACCGTAATGTAATTCCCTAAATTAGAAATTTGTCCACTAATTACATTCTTTAATGTAGCATTTGATGGTAAAATCTCCTGATACAATTTTGGATCTATTTGACTTTCCTTTTCATTCTTGTTCACAATAACCATTACTTTCGATTTGTCTGTATAACGGAAATAGGTGTAAATTCCATTATTGGGTGCAAAATGCATCAACTTACCTTGGGTTACTGCCTCATTTCCCTTTCTCCAATTCAATAATTTGGCTAAAAAATCTTGTGTACTTTTTTCTTTTACACTCAATTGATTCCCCGTCACCGCATTTTTAATATCATTAGGCCAACCGCCTAAAAAGTCTCCACGAATTTCACCATGTTCATTGCTCTTAGGATTAGCAAAATTAATTTCAGTACCATAATAAATTTGAGGAATCCCACGCAAAGTACAAATCAATGAAAGTCCTATTTTAAATAAATTGGTATCTTCCTTCACCTGAGTAAAAAAACGACTCATATCGTGGTTATCTAAAAAGATCACTAGATTGTTGGGATTGGGGTAAACCAGATCATTTGCCAAAACCGAGTACAATTTCACTAAGCCTTGATTCCATGATTCCGGCTCAGTTAATCCCTCATAGATAGCGTTTTGAAGGGGAAAATCCATTAAACTAGGTAGGCCAGACTGAAAACCATCTGGGTTGACCTTTCCTTTTTGCCAATACGAAGGGATGATTGGATTTAATGACCATTCTTCACCTACCATATTAAAACGGGGATACTCGTTTGAAACAGCTAAAGTCCATGCATTAGAAAAACTCTTTTCTGAATAAGGATAGGTATCAATTCGTAAACCACCTAGACCCGCATATTCAATCCACCAAATCGTATTCTGAATAATGTATGTAGCTAAAAATGGGTTATTTTGATTGATGTCAGGCATAGAAGGAACAAACCATCCATCCACTAAACCTTTCTTATCTGCCATAGAACGATGCGGGTCTTGATGTATTTCCCTACGATGATTGGTTGACACAAATTCAGTCCCATTATTAATCCAATTCTTAAAAGGCATATCCTTCATCCAGTAATGACCGCTCCCAATATGGTTTAGAACGATATCAGAAATAATTTTGATCCCTCTTTTATTGGCCTCAACACACAATTCTTTGAATTTTTCATTGGTACCAAAACGAGGGTCCATTTTATAATGATTGGTGATGGAATAACCATGGTAACTTTGAACTTTCTGATCATTTTCCAATAAAGGCATACTCCAGATAGCCGTATAACCCATCTTTTTGATATAATCTAAACGATCAATGATTCCCTGAATATCTCCCCCATGGCGCGAAAATAATTGGGATCGATCCACATCTTTTTCCAGCATTTCAGGAAATGCGTCATTCTTTTGATCACCATTAGCGAAACGATCCGGAGTAATTAAATAAATCACATCTTTAGAAGTAAAGCTTTCGCGATTTTTACTGCCAGAAACTCGGGCTTCCAATGAATAATTGATGATTGCTAGCGATTTACCGTCCTTCATAATTTGAAGTGGATAATCTCCAGCTTTCGCCATTTTGTCAATAATGACATCCACAAAAAGGTAATTTGGACTTTCAGCATGATGTATTTTTAACACCTTCAGTCCAGCTTTTGCCGATTTCACCTGAGCACCTTTTATGTTTTCACCTCTTAAAACCAATTGGAGATTAGGGTTTTTCATCCCCACCCACCAGTTCATGGGTTCAATTTGGATGGATTTTTCTTGGGAAAAAGCAGTAAAGCTTAGTAAAAAGAATAATAAATAAATGATATTTTTCATTTGATAATTCATTTTCAAATAAGAAAATTTACTTCCTAGGCGATAATTTTTTCATTAAAATATCGGTCAATTAAGTCTAATTGAATCAAAATCTAAAAAGTACTTTCTTAAATTATGGGCATACCACCAACACTTAGGCCTGTGAAAATACACAGACCCAAATGTTCATTGGCATTTACCTTTTGGATTAGAACTTAATTTTTAATTAAAGTATATGTTGGCGCATTAGGGTTTCTGAAGTCCAACTTAACATTATAAACTCCTGCGGCACCTACAGCAATATTTGCACCACCAGCTTCTAGTGATCCATTGGCTCCATCGTCACCATAATTAACACCCCAGTCATCATTCAGTCTGAACTTAACTTCACCTGCACTTAATGAAATGTTATTGATGTACCAAACCCCTTCGTTACCGAAATCAGGTCTGAATTTAGTGTCAGGTCCACCCCAACCGCTTGCCGTAGCACTACCTACAATACCATAAACTTTATACGTTTCGATTTTAACCTTCAATTCTTTTTGGTTAAAGGTGACTAAATAGAAGCCATCTGCAGCGATAGCTATATTAGCACCACCTGCTTCAAGAGATCCGTTAGCTCCATCATCCCCATAATTCACTGCCCAATCATTGTTGAAACGAATTTTAATTTCCCCCTTAACTAATTTAGCAATGGCTCTCCACTGATCTGTAGCTGGATCATACCAGAATGGTACATCCGGTCCACCCCAACCGTTTGGCGCTCCAGAACCTACAATACCCCAAGTATAAGGAACCATCGTAAAGGTATTTTTAGCTAAGTCAATAGTTATTTTATAGGTACCTGCAACATTTACTTTGATATTATCACCATTGACTTTTAAGGTACTTGAACCACCATCGCCAATATTGTAATCCCATTTGTTATCCGTTCTGAATTTAATTTCACCCACGTTCAAATCAACATAAGCAACAAACACATTCGCTGCATCTGTTTTGTAGAAAGGTAAATCAGGACCATTCCATCCACCTGGCGTTGCACTACCTACCACACCCCAATTGGTCGACAAGTCTAACTTATCTAAGAATGGGGTAGCTGTAATACTGGCTACAGGAGAGATAAATGAAGTGGTAGGTCCAATAACGGATTGTAGTTTAAAATCAACCCCTGTTGCTACACCTGCTTTTAAGCCTAATTGTAACAATATTGGATTTAACTCACCCACATTAAAAACTTTCTTCAAGTCACCGCCCACAGAAATAGCAGCAGCTTTAGAAAAGTCACCCCCTTTTTTATCGATTAAGATCGTATACGTGGCTGCGGCATTAAAGCCATAATCAGGCTTGGGCCAACTTACCGTCACCGCTTCTGCAGCGATTTGCTCTTTGACTAAAACAATGGCTGATTTAGACAAAGTAATATTTGGACCAGTTGTTGCGGTCAAAATAGGTTTCAGAAATTCTTTTTCACATGATATTAAGCCTAAGCTGAATACAAAAAGTGAAAATATTTTTAACATTGATTTTTTCATAATCGTATATTTTATCTTTTAAGACCCAATTAATATCCTGTATTTTGAACTAAATTAGGATTAGCTACAATATCAGAAGATGGGATTGGGAACAATTTCATATTGTCCGAAACTCCCGCTCCTGCCTTAGTTCCACCTTTCCAAGCCCAAACATAACTAGTTCCTGTGAACTGTTTGAAGCGGATTAAATCGGTTCTTCTATGGCACTCCCAATACAACTCTCTACCTCTTTCCTTGATGATCAAATCTAGGTTTATGGTGCTTATATTTCCCTGAGAACCATTATAAGCTCTTGTACGCAATGCATTCACATATTGCAATGCTGTCGTCAAATCACCTCCAGAACCACCACGTAATACCGCTTCAGCATACATTAAATAAACATCTGCCAAACGGAACATAGGAAAATCAGTATCGGGAAAGTTGCCTTCCGAATCTGAACCTTTTACGCCTGTGGAAGTTACATTCTTATATTTTGTGATGGCATAACCATCAGCAAAAGATGAAATATCTGCCACTTCTTTGTTCTGCCCATCCGTAAAAAACATAGCTCTAGAATCTGTCTTTCCTGTTTTGTCGTCAAAATGATCAACAAACTGCTGAGTTGTTCTTAAACCACCCCAGCCGCCATTAATCCCAAATTCTGCTGGATTCATTTTACCACCTACGGGTGCATGAACCATGAAGGTCATTCCACCCCAAGTTTTAGTTTTAGTACCGTCAAATGCTATTGGGAATATAATTTCGGCCGATTTGTGATTATCAGCTAAAAACAAGTTCTGATATTTAGACTCCAAAGCGTATCCAGCTACAATTACCTTCTTTGCCGAAGTGATAGCCTCAGTATATTTACCAGTACCTATATAAACTTCAGCATTTAAATAAAGCTTAGTTAATAAAGTCCAAGCTGCTCCTTTGTCCGCTCTAGCATACTCATTCTTTCTCGGTTCAGCCATATCTACCTCAATGGCTTTCAATTCTGATTCGATGTACGCAAATAAATCTGCCTTTGAAATTTGTTTGGGTAGGAATGAACCTACAGCATCTTTTTCAGTGACAAAGGGAACCGATCCAAACATATCTAATGCATGGTAATAGCTTAAAGCTCTTAAAAAACGAGCTTCTGCGCGATACATTTTAATTTCAGGAGATGAAATCCCTCTTGATGCTAACTTTTCATCCGATGTTTCACGAATATATTCATTACAAATTCCAATTTGATAATAAATACGGTTGTACATCGCCGTGATAAATTCGTTACCTGAAGTCCATGTCATGGTGTGATAACTTGGTAAACTACCGTCATTCCAACCAATTACCGCCTCATCTGTTGGTAATTCTTGTGCCTTAAAGTATTGACGTAAATAGGTTGAAAAACCTTCGTCAATGCCTGAAATATCAGGCTTTCCCGCGGGACCTTGTTGGCCCGAAACGGCTAAACCCGCATATAATTTTGCCAATAAAGGCTTGTAATTAGCTGGATCTTTAAAAACCGTTGCCGACGTTACTTCGATGAATGGAACTCGATCAAGATCTCCCATACAAGAGGACAAAATACTTAAGACGATGCTTAAGCTTAATCCCTTAACAATTGTTATATATTTTGCTTTCATTTCTGTACGATTTAAAAATTTACATTTAAGCCCAATGAAACAGTACGTGGTCTTGGATACATGTTATTGTCAATTCCACCACCAACTTCTGGATCTAAGCCTTGATATTTAGTTACAATAAATGCATTTTGAACGTTCAATGATAATTGAGCATTGAATTTCTTCGCATGTAAAAGTCTATTTAAATTATATCCAAAGCTGATATTATCTACACGTAAAAATGAAGCATTTTGAATGTAGTAATCAGAGAAGTATTGTGTGTTATTAAATTTTGTTTCGTTGACATTAGGAACCAAATTGGATAAGAAATTATTTCCTCCCGTAGCCGCACGATACACGGCATTATTAGAATTGATGTTGTTATACATATAGTTCCCAACATTTGCTCTCAAAACAAATCCAAATGAGAAATCCTTAATTTGTAAATTTGAAGAAGCTCCAAAGAAATACTTCGAATTGGGTGACTCAAAACGGTAACGGTCGTCAGAAGAAATCTTGCCATCCCCATTACGATCTACATAAAGTCCCTCAATCGGCATTCCTTTATTATCAAATACTTGTTGGTATACGTAGAAAGTATAAGGAGAATACCCTAATGAATGAATCTGAATTGTATTACCTACTCCTCCTGAAATTCCTCCAACCAAAATCCCCTGGTAGGTTTTGTCCTGAACCTTCGTCAAATTAGTAATGTTGATTTCATTGTACGTAGCATTGACACCAAAATCCCAATTAACATTAGCTGTATGAATTGGATTAAAATTTAAGGTTATCTCAACTCCTTTATTTTCTAAATTACCCACATTTGTTAAAATTTGATTTGTCAAGTTTGAACCTGCAGGTACCGGAATAACAGATAGTAAATCTTTTGTTTCTTTTTGGTAAACATCAATTGAACCCGTAATTCCTACTTTTTTAAATCCAAAATCTAAACCAACGTTTTTGGTCGTAGTTTGCTCCCATTTAATATTAGCATCATAACCCTCAGGCCTCAATGTATTTAAAAATGTGCTACCAAATTGATATTGAGCATTCGGTTCAGAATTTGTGTAGCGAGCCAAATATGGATAATCACTAAATACATCTTGCTGACCTGTCACACCCCAACCTAGTCTTAATTTCAAATCTGAGATTACTTCTGAATCTTTAAACTCTTCAGAGATCTTCCAAGCAGCCGCGGCACTTGGGAATACACCCCAGCGGTTTTCAGGAGAGAAACGAGAAGAACCGTCATTTCGCAAAGTAAATGTCAATAAGTATTTGTCATTTAATGAATAATTAGCTCTTCCAAAAAATGAAACCAACGTATTTTGAGTCTTATAATACGTATTATTGAAGACCGTACCTGCAATATTCTTGTCTAATTCGGTATTATCTCTCAAGAAATCTTGATAAGAATAACCACCCATGACATCAAAATGGTGCTTGCCAATAATTTTCACATAATTCAAATAAAATTCAAAAGTCTTATTGTCCTTTGTTTGAGAATAAGAACCAGCCTTCCCTCCTCGATCATATGAGTTAGCAATCCCAGCAGGAATATTGATGGTTCCTTCTGAAGAAGACTTGTCAATGGCCACATTCGCATTTGCTCTTAAATCAGGTAAAAAAGGCATTTTATAATCGAATACTGCATTCGCTATCGTTCTATTCACAGTAGATTGATCCTTTTGGAGATTCAACAAACCTAAAGGATTTTTCGGTGCTAAAGAATTTGGTTTCTTAGTTGCTGGATCTAACCATTCAAAATACCCACCAAAATCACTTCCAGTGACAGATTGCGTTGGGTCAAATCCCACAGCAGTTCCGATAGCTCCTTGATTCGCAAAAATATTATTAATAACAGATGATTTTAAGTTCAAATCCACTTTTAATGAATTATTAAAAAAGCTAGGGCTTACACCTAATGAAGTCGAAATACGATCCATATTAGACGTTTTCAAAATACCATTTTGATTTAAATAACCTACAGAAGCACGAACAGGTGTATTTTTAAAGGATCCTGTAATGCTAACATTGTTATCGATTGATATGGCATCGCGATATATTTCTTTTTGCCAATCAGTAGAAGATTTACCTAACAATGCCTTTTGAGCTGCAGTGCCTTTTGAATTGATTATTGAAGTAAATTCAGCAGCTGATAAAACATCAACATACGCACGAGCCTGAGCTGAAGATGCCACTGAACTGACTGCAACCTTCATATCATCCCCTTTCTTACCTCTCTTAGTAGTAATTAAAATGACACCATTAGAAGCTCTTGAACCATAAATAGCTGTTGCCGACGCATCTTTCAATACGTTAAATGACTCGATATCATTCGGATTAATGAAAGACAATGCATTAGCAGCACCTGAAATACCATTATTATCCAACGGTACACCGTCAATGACAATTAAAGGATCATTATTTGCATTTAATGAAGACCCCCCACGGATACGTATGGTAGAACCCGCACCTGGTGCACCACCATTGGATGTAATCTGTACCCCCGCAATCTTACCAGCCACTAATTGGTCCGGTGTCACAATATTTCCCTTTTGAAAATCAACGGATGAAATGGAAACCACTGAACCTGTTAAGTCCTTCTTTTTTTGAGAACCATAACCAATGACAACTACTTCGTTCAACGATTGAGAATCGGTTTCCAATGAGATGGTAAGTTGACTTTGGTTCCCTACAATAACCTCCTTACTTAAAAAACCAATGGAAGAAACAACCAAAACGCTGTTAGAAGAAACATTTGAAATGGTAAATTGACCTTTTGAATCTGCAGATGTTCCTTTACTTGTGCCTTTTACAGCAACAGAAGCTCCTGCAATAGGTCCTTCCTTTGAAATAACAGTACCTGTGATGGACTGCTGTGCAACGACCGAAAAAACAGAAATCATAATCAAAGCAATGGTTAAGAATAAATTCTTTCCTTTTCTTTGACTAAGTCCTTCGATCCAGCTAGTAATTTTAGCTTTCATAAACTTGATTTAATAATTAGTGAAAAAATATTTTTTTAAAAACTCAAAATTAAAACACTAATCCATTAGATTCGCCCCACTTTAATTCATGACAAAAAATAATGAATTAGTACAAATAGCTGAAAATGAATAAATTACATAATTAATGCGATTCATTTTATAAAGTGGAACACAAAAAAATATGGCACCAAATTATATATTTGCAATTACAGGCTTCAAAATTAACTGCAAAATGATCAGAGTCAGCTTATTACATATTTTACTTTGTATAAGTTATATCAGCTTAGGCCAACAAAAACTTGAATTAATTGCACCCGCTAAAAAGTTGCTCCCGAGGGGTGATTTTTTCCTCGCGGCTGATTTTAACAATTGGGATCCGGGGGATCCAAGATTTCAATTTAAGAAGAAATCCAATGGAAATTATGAAGTATCGATTCCGGATAGTGTTAAAATATTTGAATATAAAATAACACAGGGGACTTGGCATTTAGTCGAAGGAACAAAAGATGGGGGAGTAAGTGCTAATAGAAAATATGATTTTAAGAGTCAAGACTCAACAAAAAACCATATTATCCAACTATTGGGATGGGAGAAAAAAGCAACCTATCGAATAATCGTAAATAAAATCCCTACAGCTACTCCATTCGATGCTAAATTGTATATCGCTGGTAATTTCAATAACTGGAACCCGCGCGATGACAATTATTTACTGATCAAACATTCGGATGGATCCTATAGAACGACCATACAATCTGAATTAACAGAAATCCAATATAAAATCACACGAGGTAATTGGGCCTCCGTGGAATGTTATGGAAATGGTAAAGCAAGACCTAATAGAAAAATTGGAAGGACCGATAAACTGGTCTGGAATCCACGGGATATCGAGCATAAAACCAATATAGATGTCGAAAACTGGGAAGACCTAACTGGAATTTTCAACTTTTTCGACTTGTATAGTCTTTTTCTACTCTTTGCCAGTTTTAGTGGAATATTACTAATGATCGCAATTCCTACTATACAAAATTCCAACTGGGCAGCGAACCGCTGGCTAATCCTATTAATAGGGGTAATTTCGGCTACGCTATTAATGAAGATAATCGCTGGCGATAGAAATATCGCACAGGATTTCCCAAAATTATTATTGATACCCGATTTTATTATTTTTGCATTTGCCCCTTTATATAATCTATACATCGAAAAGCTATTATTCAAATCCAATGACTTTAAAATCAGATGGCGTTGGATCTATCTTCCTTGCATACTTCAATTGTTAATCTACCTACCATTCTTTAATTTAGATTATGACACTTTCCGTTATTCTCAATTAAATTACGAACCATCTTTTCGTATCTTATATATTATAATAGGATCCACGGGGATTATTTGGAACTTGATTCAATGGAAAAGGTTCCGAAACATCTTGAATATCTACATCGAAAAAAGTAAAATTAGCTCTTCTTTTGAAGAAAATTTAAGCTACCTAAACATCACTCAAATCATCTATTTAGCCTGCATCTTTTTAGGTTTTTTAGCCATGATAATATACCTTTTGGGTTACATCATAAATGAAGATCTTACATTATTTAGTAGTCAAATCGTCGACTTGATTTGGTTTGTCTTTGCATCTTCTCCTTTCTTCTTAGGTTATTATGCGATCCACCAACCTGAAATATTTAAAATTTCACAAAAACATAATATTATGGGTAAGGAAAGTGAGATAGACCTAAATACACCCATTCAAAGAGAAAACAATTACATTCAAGAAAATAAAGACGTAATCAAGGATGAGCTTGCTGAGAAAATTATTGAAATCATGGTGCAATCTAAACCCTATTTAAACCCAAAATTAACATTAAATGAACTGGCTCATCAATTGAATGTCTCACCTCATGTCATGTCCAAAACATTAAACGATTCTTTTCAAAAAAACTTTTTCGATTTTATCAATACGTATAGAACTGAGGCATTTAAAGAAAAGTTAGATGATCCGAAATTTCAAAACTACACCTTTTTAGCAGTGGCTTTTGAAGCAGGCTTTAATTCAAAAACAGCCTTCAATAGATCATTTAAACGAGTAACTGGCCAATCGCCCAGTGAATATTTAAACAGCATCAATCAAATAGAAAATATTCTTTAGTAATAAGCAAGCATGAAAAAGTATTTAGTTTTATTCTTTAATCTGCTGCTATTTTTACAATCATGTGCACAAGTAGAAACACCCATTACCAATAAAAAAATTGCTTTAGACACCATTCTATATCCCTATACCCCACCTGCTGAATTAATCAAAGGGGCAGATATTAGTTGGGTCACCGAAATGGAAAAATCAGGCATATCCTTTTACAATTCCCAAGGTGTAAAAAAAGATTGCTTTCTTTTAATGAAAGAATTGGGATTCAATACGATCAGGCTTCGTGTCTGGGTAAATCCAAAAGATGGTTTTTGCAATCTATCCGATTTACTAGTCAAAGCAAAAAGAGCAAAAGCGATCGGCTTAAAACTATTCATTGACTTTCATTTCAGCGATTCATGGGCAGATCCAGGGAAGCAATTTATGCCTGAAGAATGGAAAGGAAAAACGATATCAGAACTAGAGACTAAAATATACGACCATACTTTTGAGGTATTAAACACCTTAAAAACAAATAATATCGTACCCGAATTTGTGCAGATTGGCAACGAAACCAATGATGGAATGATGTGGGATGTGGGGAGAGCATCTACCAACATGGATACTTTTTCAAAATTTATAGATGCAGGGTACCGAGCGACAAAAAAGATTGATTTAACCATTGGAGTCATCGTACATATTTCAAATGGATATGACAAGAAACTTTTCAATTGGATGTTTGATGGATTAAAAAAGTATAAAACACGATTTGACATCATTGGCATGTCTCTATATCCCGAAGCAAAAAATTGGCAAAGCCTGAACCAAATGACCATTGAAAATATCATTGAATTGAACTTAAAATTCAATAAACCTACCTTATTATGTGAAATAGGATTTAATTCTGCAGATCCGGTGAATGGAAAGTTATTTGTAGAAGATTTAAAAAACAGAATGAATAAATTATCTAAAAAACAGGCATTTGGTTTGATTTATTGGGAACCTCAAGCCTATAATTGGAAAAATTACTCACTGGGTGCTTTTGATAACTCTGGAAAACCAACAAAAATCGTAGACCCTTTTTTAGATTAAGCAGGTAGCCACCAAGAGGGAACCGTTGGTACTGCGTCTTCTATTTTTTTAAGGACATCAACAGACAATTCTGAAATATCAAGCGCTTTCAAATGTGCATGTAATTGGTTCAAATCCTTTACGCCCGGTATAACCACATCGATGCAGTCACTTTGAAGGCAAAAAGCCAACGCATTAATGGTCAGGCCTCCTTGCATTTCCTTTAGGAAATCCAGTTTATTAGCCGACTCTATAAACCAGTTTACATCTCTCTCTGGAATCTTAGATCGATAGCCCCCACCAAACATCGATGGATCTTTTAAAAATACCTTATCACTTAAAAAACCAGAGGCCAGTGGCACTCGGCCAATTACATGATACCTTGTTCGGCTATTGTGATTCGCTAAATCAGAAGCAACCCTGCGATCCAAAACATTAAATATCACCTCAATCACCGAACCAAATTCAGCATCCATCACCGATTTAGCCCCATACACACTTTTGGAACTAACTCCATATTCCTTAATCTTCCCTGCACGAACCAATTCATTCAAAGGTCCGCGATCATAATTGGCCCAATCAAAATTTTCAGGAGGACTATGAAATAATAAAATATCTAGGTATTCGCAGGATAATCGGGCTAGGCTCGCGTCAACGGCCATAATTAAATGCTCAGGGGAAAAATCTTGCACCATTGTGCCATCGTCAAGCACCCGATTTCCAAACTTGGTGCAAATCATGATTTTACTTCTATCCCAATCAGCATCTTTTGTATGAGCACGTATTGCTTGGCCGATATATAGCTCAGCTTGGCCCTGACCATAGGAGTCAGCGGTGTCTATAAATTGCATTCCAGATTTTATAGCTGTTAAAAGAATTTCAACAGCAGTGCTTTCATCCATGGCATCCCAACCCATCGGAATACCATTAATTACATTCTCACCCCCCATTTGCCAAGTACCTAAACCCAGCTTATGCGATAAATTAGACCAATTCAAACTCAGGATCTAAAATGATTTTACCTTTAATCAAGCAACGCTCCCCTTTTTGAGTAGCAAAATAGGCATTACGTCCATGTAAAATCCGATCATCGTGAAAAAAGACTGCATCTCCTTTCTCTAATTGAACAGGCAAAACTAAACCTGCCTGTATAATTCTTGCTTCTAAAAAAGCATGAAAATCTTCACACAAAGCCAAAGCTTCTGGAGTATTTTCATCCTTATCGATGCAATAATAATTCCAATTAGCTAAATATCCTTTCTCATCTTGATCCAATATTTTGCGTATTTTTTTATTTCCCGCTTTATCAAAATGAACTATGGTTGTCAATAAACGATTTAATAATTCATCCTCTCCATCCGATTTCATACAAGCCACTAAATCAGGTAAATCGAAAAAGGTAGTCGCACCTCCAAAAGCCGCTCTCGACTCACAAAAAAAGAACTGCAAGGATTTCTCATCTCCTAACTCTACATAAGAGTCATCCGTGTGAAGCGGTTGGCGTGTATTGCTACTGCGGTAACGATCCTGCAAATCTGGATCATACGAAATATCAATCCAACGGTTTTCCTTGCGCTCTCCAGTTAATATGTCCTCATCTTCATTGAAAATTTCACCAATCGAATCAGACAAATTTGTGTAAAATTCCTGTATCGGAATCGATAAATTATACCCTGAAAGATGAATAACTTTATATTGACTGATGGCATTCTTGAGATTTGAAATGGTCTCATTGGCCGTTGTGAATTCGATTCTTTTGAAATATTCCATATAAATATTTTATTGTAAGCTCCAACATGAATTGCAACCCAAAAGTAATAAATTAAAATGTAAAACAATTTGTAAAAAATTTAAGAATTGATAAAAATCATCTATTCAAAATAACTAAATTGAACTACCTATTAAAAACGATGAAAAATTTAATCTACCTAGCCATCGCGCTAATCTCTTTGCAAACCATGGCACAGAAACCTTTTGTAGCTAATTACGACGAAAGTAAAATTAGCCCTTACACTCTACCTGATGCTCTAAAATCTATCAATGGCAAAACCATTCAGCATAAAAATGGATGGGGCAAACAAAAGCAATATTGGCTAGATCAGTATTCAAAAGTGATGTTTGGAAAAATGCCAACAAATAAAATCAGTCAAAGCTTCCAACTAATTTCGAAAAAAGAAATCATGAATGGAAAAGCCATTCAATATAATTGGAAAGTAACCTTAGCTGGCAAATATGATTTCAGTGTCCTCGGAATTCTACCCAATACAAACAAAAAAGTTCCTGTATTCCTTGGACTAAATTTTTGTGGAAATCAAACAACTAGCCTAGATGCCGATATATCAGTATTTACAAAATACACCGTTTGTGATGAAAAAGGTGTCATCAAATACCAAGCAAGTGTACCCGTAAAAAGAGGCGTTTGGGCATCTAGGTGGCAATTTGAAAAAGTGATAGAAGCAGGATACGGCAGTATCACAGTAGCTTGTGGCGATTTTGAGGAGGACCTACCAGAAGGTTATAAAAATGGGGTAAGAACCTTGCTAGCCAATGAACTTGGACTCTCGGCAGAGGAATGGTCGGCCAATGGTGCATGGGCTTGGGGATTGCATAGGACAGTGGACTTCTTAGAAAAATTACCTGAAATCAATAGCAAACAAATCATTTTGCATGGGCATTCCCGATTGGGGAAAGCAGCTCTTTGGGCTGGAGCTACTGACACTCGTTTTGCGGGTATTATATCCAACGAATCTGGGGAAGGTGGAGCGGCAATTACGCGTAGAAATTATGGAGAAACGCTTTGGAGAATCACCAATAATTTCCCGCATTGGTTTTTAAACACTTATAAAAATTACGCTGACAAAGAAAATGAGCTTCCTTTTGATTCACATATTTTACTTTCATTATTGGCCCCTAGACCGCTTTATGTGGCTAGTGCCGTAGGAGATCAATGGTCAGATCCCAAAGGAGAATTTCTGGGAGCCCAATTAGCTGAGCCTGTTTACGCATTGTTTGGAAAAAAAGGAATTGCAGGATTGGAATTTCCCGCCTTAAATAATCCGATTGGAACAAATATCAGATACCACATCCGCGAAGGTAACCATGATATCAATGCCTATGACTGGGATCAGTATATAAAATTTGCCAAGCAGGAAGTTCGGTAAGACTACCCCTCGCGGGTACCCCCTAAAAAAAGAAGCAAGGCTACCCCTCGCGGGTACCTATAAAAAAGAGCAAGCAAGGGTAACCCTTGCGGTTACCCCAGAAAAAAGGTAAGAGTACCTCTCGCGGGTACCCCCTAAAAAAAAGCAAGGGTACTCCTTGCGGGTACCCCCCAGAAAAAAGAGCTGACGAAGTAAGACTACCCCTCGCGGGTACCCAAACTACCGCGTGAAAATCTCAAAAGGAATCAGTCTACTCGATTCCTTTAATGGCTTCTTCTGAACGAGATCAAGGGCCAACCGCAAAGCTTCGGAACCTTGTTGGCCTGCATTTTGTATAATAGTCGCATCTAGATTTCCTTGGCTTACCGACTTTTTAGCGTCTTTAATTCCGTCTACACTCACGACATAAACGTTTTGTTTTTTCTTAGCATCCATTAAAGCCTGAACAGCACCTAAACCCATTTCATCATTTTGAGCAAAAACCGCTTGGATTTGATCGCCATAAGATTGAATCCAGTTTTCCATTAAAGCCATCGATTTAGCTCGATCCCACTCCCCTGTTTGAGAAGCTAATAACTTTAAACCCGGGTATTTAGCCAAAACTGTTTTAGCTCCTCGCTCCCGATCTAATTGGGCCGCCTGTCCCATATAGCCTTGAATCATTAATATATTTCCCTTACCGCCTAATTTTTTGGCAATTAACTCCATCGCCATGTTGGCAGACTCCGCATCATCAGAACCCACAAAAGCATCTGGTTTAGATTTAGTAGATGAATTAACGTTGACAATCGGAATTCCTGCTTTTTTTGCTTTGTCAATTGCCGGAGAACTTGCTTCAAATTCACATGGGTTTAAAATGATCGCGTCCACTTGTTGGCTTATAAAACTCTCCACTTGTTCCACCTGCTTTAAAGAAGATCTTTCCGCATCGACAATGATTAATTCAACTTGACTTGTGGCCGCCGATTTCTCTAAAGCATCTGCCACTTGTTGGATAAACTCATTTTGCATGCTCAACATAGAAACACCAATAACAACTTTATCCGATTTCTTTTCACCACATGCGAAACCAATAAACAAAATACAGGCAAACAATACACACTTCAATTTCATATATTCATCTTTAATTTTTGATACAATCCGTCTAAAACGACTGCTAATATAATAATTCCTCCCATAATGACCTGCTGCCAGTACGCAGAAACGTTAATCAAATCTAAGCCATTATTAATGACGCCAATAAACAACACACCTAATAAAGTACCCGTAATAGTACCTTTTCCACCCCTAGTACTCGTGCCGCCAATAATCACTGCAGCAATGGCATCCAATTCAAACCCCAAACCAGCATTGGGTTGGCCAGTATTAATTCGAGCTGTCAACAAAATACCCGCCAAAGCCGCAAATAAACCACTGATCATATAGACATAAAGTTTGATGCGATTAACTCGAACTCCAGCCACAAAAGAAGCCATTTCATTACCACCAATGGCCTTAACATATCGACCAAAAATGGTCTTCGTTAATAATACATGGCATGTAGCAAAAGATAAAACAAGGAAGATAATCGGAATTGGAACCCCTAAAAGATCTCCATTCCCCAAAAAATTCAAGGATTCATTTAAATCAGAAATAGGCCGACCTTTACTCAAAATTAATGCCATTCCTCTACCAATCGTCATCGTTCCTAGGGTGACAATGAATGGAGGCACTTTAGTCAGCACGACAATGATTCCATTAAGTGCTCCTAAGGCGAGACCTGCCATTAATGTCCCTATAATGGCTATCCACAAACTATACTCATTATTCTGAGATAATAGCGCTACAACCACACCGCATACGGCCACCAACGATCCCAATGACAAATCAATTCCCCCAGCGATGATGACAAATGTGACACCAAAAGCCAAAATAGCATTCACAGACACTTGGTTTAATATGACAGACAAATTAGTCGTGGTCAAAAAACGAGAAGTCATGGAACTAAATAAGACACAAACTAAAATGAGTGCTAAAAAAATTCCACCTGTAGGAGACTTCGTAAAAAATGCTTTTAATTCTTTCATATTCTAATGCAATGCATAGGCTAATACTTGCTCTGGACTCGCTTCCTCACGCGTCATTTCCACCATCTGCTTTCCTTTGGAAATCACGATCACTCGATCACTCATGGCTAGCAATTCTGGTAAATCAGAAGAGATCAACAAAATAGCCTTGCCTTGTTTTTTCAAAGATAATATAAGCGTATAAATTTCAAATTTTGACATGACGTCAATTCCACGAGTAGGTTCATCTAAAATCAGCACCTCTGGATTATTCAATAGGATTCGACCAAACAAAACTTTTTGCTGATTCCCTCCACTTAAATTTTGAATCCTTTGGCCTTCTTTAGCTGAATGAACTGATAATCGGCCTTGCATGTCCATAGCATCAGAATTTTCCTTCTCATCATCAATGAAACACAATTTTCGGTAACCAGCAACCAACAAGCCCAAGCTCATATTTTCCGTAATATTCATTTCAGGAATGATACCCATTTCCTTTCTATCTTCACCTAAATAGCCAAAACCAGCTTGTAAGGCATCGCTTGGATTTTTAGGATTGAATTCAATTCCCTTTAAATACATCTTACCTGAAGTCTTCTTTTTTACGCCAAAAATTACTTGGCCTATATCACTTCTGCCTGCCCCGACCAAGCCCGATAAACCGAGTACCTCCCCTCGACAAAGAGAAAAATTAATTTTTTCAAATTGAGGAAGGCATGATAATTCTTCAACTTTCAAAATTTGTTCACCCACCTTAAATTCAGCCGTTGGATAAAAATCTTTCATTTCTCGACCAACCATTTTTTGGACTAATGACATAGGATTAACTTCCTCTTTTGTAAAAGTTCCTACCAGTTCACCATCCCTCAAAACTGATATTTTATCCGAAAAATCAAAAACTTCATCCATTTTATGGGAAGTAAAGACGATTGAAATTCCCTCAGTCTTTAACCTAAAAATAAGTTGCTTAAAAAATGTTATTTCCTTTTCCGTCAAAGAAGAAGTGGGTTCATCCATTAAAATTAAACGCGCCTTCTGTGACACTGAGCGCATAATTTCGATGATTTGTTGGTGCGCAATGCTCAAATCCTTCACAAAAGCCCCCACTGAAATATCCAACTCATACTCCTTAAACAATTCAAATGTCGCCTGATTAATTTCCCTCAAACCCATTCGTTTCCCAGCCATGCTTTCTCGGCCTAAAAAGATGTTTTCAGCAACCGTTAATTCAGGTATCAGCATGAGTTCTTGGTGAATCATCGAGATCCCTTTTTGTAGGACCTCCCGGATAGAATGACCTAACAAGGACTCGTTTAAAAAAATAATCTCTCCCTGTGAAGGAGAGATTATCCCTAAAATACATTTAAAAAGTGATGATTTACCTGCTCCATTCTCCCCGACCAACGCATGAATTTCGCCTTCATTTAAGCTTAAATCTACGGACTTTAAAATAGGGGTTCCTGAAAATTCTAGGGCTAAACCCTTTATTTTTAACAGGCAATCTTGCATAGCCATTCGTTTAAATTAACATGGCCATTGGACATTGGTGTCTTTCCAAGCTTTTTGGTTAGCCGAATCAATGACAGACTCACACACTTTCTGTGTCTGTAATGCCTCCTTAAAGGTTGGAGAACAAGCTGTTCCATCTCCTAAAGCTTTAAAGAAATCAGCTGCTTGATGCACAAAACTATGCTCATAACCAATAATCAAACCTGGTACCCACCATTTGTCCATATACGGCTGATCGCCATCGGTCACTAAAATAGACTTCCAACCTCTAGTAATGGATGCATCTGCATGGTCATACATTTCCAAACGGTTCAAATCATGTAGATCCCAACGCAAAGAAGCGTGTTCCCCATTAATTTCAAACGTATAAAGCGCCTTGTGACCACGCGCATAGCGAGTAGACTCAAATAAACCCAAAGACCCGTTGTCAAAATGGCAATGGAATATACAAGCATCATCGATGCCCACTTTTTTCACTTGGCCCGTGCCTGAATGCACCCTTTCCTTGATGAAAGTTTCAGTCATTGCACTCACATCCGTGATCCCTCCATTCAACCACATGGCTGTATCGATGCAATGTGCTAATAAATCTCCTGTAACCCCAGATCCAGCTGCCTCGACATCTAAACGCCATGTTCCAGCTCCTCCTTGCGGCAAATCCGGTGATATGGTCCAATCCTGTAGGAAGTTGGCCCTGTAATGAAAAATCTTGCCCAACTTACCCGAGTCGATAATTTGTTTTGCCAACGTAACCGCTGGTAAACGTCTATAGTTATACCAAACCGTGTTAGCAACCCCAGCTTTTTCAATGGCAGCTACCATTTGCTCTCCTTCAGCCAAGGTACGAGACAATGGCTTCTCACATAAAATCATTTTTCCTGCTGCCGCTGCGGCAATCGCAATTTCAGCATGTGTATCGTTCGGTGTACAAATATCCACCGCATCGATGTCATCTCGAGCAATCATTTTGCGCCAATCAGTCTCATAAGAAGCATAGCCCCACTGAGCCGCAAACGCTTTCACACTTGCCTCATTCCGCGAGCAAACTGCCTGTAAAACAGGAGTACATACTAAATCAGGGAAAAAATTCTGTAAACGATTATATCCATTTGAATGGGTTCTTCCCATGAAACCCGTTCCTATTAATCCTATTCTTATCTTTTTCATCTTTAATTTAATTAAGACCAACCATGCGCATTACGCACTTGAATCATTGCTGCTAAAATATCATCCCAAGTTTTTTGCTGCTCCATCACTGAGTTAGAGAACATGCAGCCATCCCAACAAATATGCTTGAACGCTTTGGTTAATTGGCCATTCGCATCTCTCAACCAAAATCCTGCATCTTCCGCGATGTTCAACTTTCCATTAGGATCAGTTGCTTGACAGTGACGACCTGTTTTATCGTGACTTCCAGTACCGTGAACCGTACCATCATTTTGAGCTACGTGAAAATCAATCGTCCATGGACGTAACGCTGCAGTCAATTCCTTTAAAGCACCTTTCAATACTTCACGATCATCCCATTTATAATCAACAGGTAAAATACGGTCTTCAGGACAGTTATAGCCCATGGTGTATAATAATGTATGCGACATATCGGCTTGGAAACCGATGTTTGGACGGTCAACAGCCTCTAATGTTTGAATCATATTTCTCCAAGAATGCATGCCACCCCAACAAATCTCTCCCTCAGCAGCCAATCTTTCACCGAAATCTGCGGCTACGTCACAGGCTCTTTGGAAGGTGTCAACGATCAATTTTGAATTACCTTTTGGATCCTTCGCCCAATCCGCTACACCAGCAGCAGAATCAATACGAACAATGCCATTCGGACGAATACCTATTTTACGTAATTCAGCACCAATTTCACAAGAGCGACGCACCATATCTACAAAAGTATCACGCGCATCCTTATCTCCCATTGCATTTCCTGCCCAAATAGGTGCTACTAAACTTCCAATCTCTAAGCCATGCGCAGCTACTTTATCAGCTAAAGCTTTCGCTCCTTCTTTACCACTTTCAATGTCAAAGTGTGGAGGTAATAAACCGATATCAACCCCATCAAATTTCACACCATTCACCTCAGCGGCGGCGGTCATCGCTAACATTTTGTCCAACGAAATAACCGGTTCGGAATCTGGACCTTTTCCTACAATACCAGGCCATGTGGCATTGTGTAATTTTGGATAATTATTCATTTTAAAAAAATTAATAAGTTTAAAATTTTAAATCTGGGTTTGATGGACCAAAGTGCTTCAACATCACAATAGGATCCGTCGTAGAATGATTGGTAATTTGTACACCTTCTTTTGCTGCTTTTTCAGTAACAAAAAACTCATCATTGGTCAACTGGCCATAACGAATCAATGAAGGTGTTTCTATATTCCAAACACCCATTTTACCATGACCTTGCATCATGATTAATCCATAGGCTGCAGCATCCGTAATCGTTACAGTTTGTCCTGGAAAAACCGTTAATTCTTTGGCTGAGAAAGCATCTGAACGATAGCAAATCCACTTTTCAGAATATCCTTTCGCTTCCATTTCCGCCTCATCTGAAACTGGAATCGGTTGCATAAAACGAGTTTCTAATAAATTAGGATTGGTGTTTAAATCCCAATCAATCACTTCCATCAATTGGTCATAATTACCAATTTCATCTTTTGGAGTACCATTCCACAATAATTCCTCTGGAATGACAGCTTCATTCACTAAGGATTGATACATCGCAAATACGTCAGAAGCTTTTTGAGGCTCATACGTACACATACTTCCTGGAGCATGCAACATTCCCGGAGGAACATCCCAGCCAGTACCCGGTATTAATGGAAATGCTTGAGAATACATGGTGATTTTATTATCCCCTTTTGTGAAGTTCATCAAACACTCTTTTATTTGCTCTTTTGTCGTTCCCGGTGCTATTCCAAAAAAAGTATATGGAAAATCTCCACCGTGGTTATTTAATTGAGGTGGGAAATAATAAGCTTCTGGTTTTCCCAATTGGCCTATCTTAGCAGCATGCTCATCATTGTGGTGAATGTGATGTGGCAAAGGACCCATGTTATCAAAAAACTTGGAATACATAGGCCATGATTTGTACTCATTCCACAAACGATCACCGATAATTTCACCTTTTAATTCTTCTATGACATCAATTAATAGAATCTGCTCCTCTTTTCCTTCTTCGGAATAAACAACGGCACTTAAGCCTTCATTTTCTCCGGTCAATGGACCATTTTTAGCAGGTGTCGTTGACGATAACCAACGCTCATCAATTCCACCACGTACACCACCCAATACATAATAATCATCTGGATGTAATTTTATTCGTCTACCAGGCACGCAAAAAGACCTCGGAACCCATGTTGGGGCTAATCGTAAAATTCCTTTTCCTTGCTCTAGCGCTTTAGCTGCATTCTTGCTCATTATTCGTTAATTAAATTGATAAAATTAGTATAAGTTGTGTAAAGGCCAACTTCGGGTCCCAACACGGATAAATTCACTTCAATCGATTTTTTTTCTCCAGGGGCTAAGAAAGTCAATGTGTTTGATTCTCTGGCTGCCTTCTGGCCAATCGGCGGATTTGTTCCAGGTTCAATACCTGTTACATATTCATTTTTGGCAAAATGTTGCCAGTTGGTCAACCAAGGTAATTCCCTTTTATCAAAAGAAATTTGAACCCCTAATTGCTTCTTTTCGTTCCATAAACCACAGTAAACTTGATGATCTGAGTTTGCCTCTGGCTCTATAAATACCACCGATTCACCCGGTCCATCATGAACGGATAAAGGATCAGGACATTTCTTGATGTCAGCGATCCCTAAAAGTTTAGGATCAGAAGCCACTCGATAATTTCCTTTCCAAATGATATCTGTTCCTTCGTCGACTAAAGGCCAACCGAAATTAAAATGGTATAAAAGCATTAAAGGAGCTGGCGTATTACCCTCATTCATCACCTCATCTTTGATCGTTAAACCTGCTTGTCCCAAACGACCCGATATAGTTCGCTTCAGTGTCAAACACGGTCCAAAAATTTTATGTTGGCGTATAATTCCGGTAATCGACATATCTAAAATGCCTGCTGATACATCAGGTTGCTGAATGGAAATAATTTCAGCCGGTATGTTACTGATTAAACCATGCACTCCGCGAGTACCATGCGCATCTTCATCAGGTCCACCTACATGATCTAAACCACAAGTAACCAAAAGGCCTCCACCAAATGTACGAAGCCAATCAATTCCTTGGTTCGACATAGGTTGAGGCCCTAAAACTCCTACGTGACTTATCCACGCAAGACTATGCTGGTTGAAAAATGCCTCCGCAATATCCATGGCACGATCAAGTACCACTTTATAACGAAATCCTGAACCCGTATCAATCCAAGCAATTCGGACTCCTTTACCTGCACCGTTATCTAAAACGGACGTTTCAATTCCTCCTAATTGCTTGTGATTCGATATTTTACCGGTCCATTCTGGCATAATTCATTTTACTTTTTCTTAAACATTGCGTTGCTTTCGCTTCCGCCTGACATCAAATAAGCCATTAAATCTTTTAATTCTTCGCCATTTAAGCTGTTAATTAAACCTGGCAACATACTTGATACCGGTGAGTATTTAACTGAACGAACGTTTTTCTTAAATATTTTTTCGATTTGATCTGGCGCATATGGATTTTGAGAAACATAGTAAGCCATTTTATCTTCATTGGTCACACGTCCAATCACAGATGTACCGTTTCTCAACATGATTTGAGTCGCTGCATACTGATCTGAAACTGTTTTGTTAGGATCAATGATCGACTCTAACATATCCTTTTTAGAGAAACGAGTTCCCAAATTAGTCAAATCAGGTCCCACGTTTCCACCGCCGTCACTGCCCATAGCATGGCAACGAACGCAAGTGGTCGCAGCAAACATAGATTTACCATTTTGGAAATCACGGTCAACTAAAGGAGCGTCTAATAATGCTACGGCGTCATTCAACTTCCATTGCTTACCTGGACCCTTAGGATAATTAATTGCCGCAATATCATTACCACTGCTGGTCAACATATCCGCACCACCCAATTTATCGTAATAAGCACGCTTAGATTCTGCCACATTCTTCAAAGCTAATTTACGTGCACGGTCAATAAAACCGATATAACTGCGACCGCCTGAGAAAGCAAAACCACGCTTGAACCAAGAGAAGTATCGATCATGCAACTCGGGTGTCCAATTAGTCTTAGCTGCCGATAACATCGTAGCTAAATAAGTTTGCTGCGCTGGGGGAATTTTCTCCAACATCTTGGCAATGTCCGTTCCGTATTGAGGATTACGCATAATTAAATCGGCAGAAGAAGTTGCTGTTTCTACCCGATATGCAGTAGCACTAGCCGTATCCTTCGTTTCCATTAACTTCAACGTACGTTCAATCACTTTTGGAGCTTCCAAAGGAATCAATAAGCGACTTAACGCGCGATCCATGTTCATGCGATTAGATGGGTAAGAAGCATCGAATTTAGCAATGATTTTTGACGTAGTAGCCGCATCTGGCATTCCCAAACGCAACATAGCTAATTCATAAGCACGTAAAATATCTAGCTTTTGTGATTCAGTAAAAGCTTTACCATCAATCGCAACAAGCGATGCATAGATAGCTGATTTTAACTCAGGCTTACTTTGACGAATTAAGCCAATTAATGCATGAGTAGCAGCGATCGGATCCTTTTCATTCAATGCCTTATCTTTCCACTCATTGATTGGCTGGTGCTCTAAAGCTAAACGAGCTGCATAACGAATAAAACGATCTGGATGCTTTAAATAAGGCCAAGCAAATGCAACGGCTGCTGGATTTGCTCCTTGGTGAAATTGCTCAATCTTACGACGAGTTTCGTTTAATGCATTAGGAGCTGCAACTAATGTTTTAGCACTAGCTTCTTCTGTCCCTACATAACTTACACGATAGACATCAGATTCTAAACGACGACCACCGGCCATAAAGTAAAGTGCTCCATCAGGTCCAATAACACCATCTGTCAAAGGCAAAGGAATACCAGAAATAAACTCTTCGCGATCGGCTAAGAAAGTAGAACCAGAGGATTTTAATTTAATTAAGTGACCAATACCAAAAGTCCAGTCAAAAGCCAACAACGATTTCTTGTATTTGGCAGGAAACTTTGCATCCCTCAAAGACAATAAACTAGTAGGTGATCCCTGACCAATATTCAATACAGGTGATAAGTTATCTGGATAAGTTGCAGACCATTTACTGTTACCTGTTCTCCATCCGTACTCAGAAGCACTTGTTACGTGACAAATACGCGTTGGACGGTACCAAGGTAAACCGAAATCCCACTCCATGTCCGCATCATACGCAAATAAATCTCCCGTCTCATTAAAGGCTATATCAAAAGCATTCCGATAACCGGCCGAAACTAATTCCCATTTCTTCCCATCTGGATCAATGTTGGCAATCCAACCACCTGGAGCCATACGATCATTCGCATGTCCACGTGGGTCTTTAATTAATGGAAAAATATTATCTTCTTGCCAGTTTTTAGGCAAACGATAGGCATCCATGTCTGGAACATCCGTGTGGTTTCCTGATATCAAGAAAATGGATTTCTTATCTGGTGATAAAATGATACTGTGTGGACCATGTTCTCCTTCTCCTTTAAATTCTTTCATTAAAGTGATTTTGTCAAACTGATCATCTCCATCTAGATCCTGAACACGATACAATCCACTACCTCTTGGCGTATAGCCCGGTGCTGGTCCACGACCCGCATTAGCAGGAGCACCTGGTCTTGTTGCTCTAGCATTCACCATCACATAAAGACTATTGAAGGCATATAACATACCGTGTGCATTTCCGATACCTAAAGTATCAACCCCTTTACCAAATTTCAATTTCTCTACCTTTGGCTTTACACTGGCTGATCCGATCGCAGGAATAGTCAAACGATATAATCCACCATATTGATCCGAACAAATCATCCGACCTTTATCATCAAAAGTCATTGAAACCCAAGATCCCATGTTTTCATCTGATGGGCTTATCAAGTGTTCAATCTTAAAACCAGGTTGTAATCTGATTTTGTCCAACTTAGGATTGGCACCTTCCACGTGAGCAGGTTCAATCTTAAATAAACTGTTGTAGCCAGCACTTCCTAGGCCAACTACCGCAACGAGCGCTAATAAATACTTAAAAATTGGTTTCATTTTATTATTTTAGGTTTTTGATACGAATATTCCTGTACTCTACTTTCATTGGAGGTCCTACGTGTACTTGAACACCTAACCAACCCTCTGATTTGCCATTAACTTTATCCAAGTCTGTGACGTCACTCATTAAAACTCCATTGACATAATGCAAAAGACGATTTCCTTTAACAATTAAATGTACTTCATTCCAATCCTCTGATTTAATTTTAGTTTTCAATGAATCAGAATTTCCTAATGAACCAGTTACCTTACGAGGCAACCATGCATTGCGAGCTGAATAAGCACGAAGATTGTTTTTAACTTCTGGATCCGTTTGCTCATTCACGTTTACAATCTCACCACGGTATCCTAGGGTTGTACGTCCACGTTCCTCATAGTTTTGACCCGTATAACGAATCGCACCATCAATGTCAGCCTGATACCCTTTTAATGCAAAAGGCAAATCGGGCAATAACTCTTCAGAACGATAATTGATCCCTGTATTACCATCTTTAGTGATTTTAACCTCACATTTCAATTCGAAATCAGATGGCTTAGCATCGCGGTAAATAATAAAGGTATTACGCTTCAATAGAGTTGCCGGCGTAATTTCACCCACAATGCTTCCATTTTCAACTTTCCAATAGACAGGATCTCCCTCCCAACCTTTCAATGTTTTTCCATCAAAGATTTTCTTGAAACCCTTCTCGGAAGCTTGGGCCTTTTGAGCAAAACTAGGACTATAAAATCCAAGCAGCGGAACAAATAACCAAGCTAGGTTACGGTAATTAATTTTCATATAGGTATAAGTTTAAAGGTTTAAATTAATTTAAAATAAATTGAAAAAAAAGGATTGACTATTTTTTGTAAAAATTAAATTCTTTTAAACAAAAACACACCCTTTTTATTTGAAATAATAATATCATTTTTCTTATCCTTATTCATATCCTCCACAAAAAAGTTAATCCCTGCTCCTGAATCTGAATCAATCACATGAGATACCCAATGGGGCGATGGTTTAGGCTGAAACTCAAACCATTGTAAGTTAGCACTTTCAAATTCTCCTGGGTCCTTTCCATTATGTGCCATGAAACGCTTGCCCACTATGAAATCAGGATTCTTATCTCCATTCAAATCAAGGAATTGCATCGAATGAGTTTGAGAAAGCGATTTGTCAATTAAATGATTCTCAATTTCGCCAGTCGCTAATGATTTCGTTTCATTCCACCAGATACCATAATCATGTGCAGACGAAGACAAAATATCCATATCTCCATCTTTGTCAAAATCATATACATACATTTGTGCGCAATCATATTTAGTGGATAAAGCATGAAAAGTCCATTCAGATTGTAAGTCTTTTGGCATTTCCCACCAACCTTCTTTAATAATGACATCTTTCCGGCCGTCTTGATTCAAATCAGCAAATCCTAATCCATGGGTATATTTGTGAGTACCTATTTTAGGGTTAGCTGAAATTGTTCTAGCAACCCAAACACTATCTTTTGCTGCAGGCGCTTGATACCAAACTACTTTTTGATTTTTAGAATCATTCCCAATCAAATCCTTTTTCCCATCTCCATCCACATCTTCAAACAAGGGAGATTCATTCCCTAAAGAGGCACATAAAAAATGTCGTTTCCAGTTACCTGATTTATTTTGATTATTTTCAAACCAATAAACTGCTTCTCCAGGTAAACCTACTTTGATCACATCTACCCAACCATCCTGATTGATATCTGCTGAAAAATTTGCAAATGAATCTGAATAACCCTCATCTACCTTAAATTTATGAGATCCAGGAAATGGTTTTAAAGACTTGTCATACCTAATTTCATCAGAAAATTGATGCTTAACCCAGTTAGGTGCTTCATACCAAAATGCACCCGCAATAATATCCTTATTCCCGTCCTTATTGATGTCACCGACACAAACACCTTCAGAAACAAACTCAGTAGAAATAATAATTTTTTGAAATTCTACCGACTTTTTTACCTCAACATTCTCATAGAAAAACAGAGATAAATAAGTATAAAAAAAGGCAATTAAGTTAAGTGTGTTCATAATTTAGAGAAAAAAAATAGCCGCCAATTCCTTGGCGGCTATCCATTAATGATACTTATTTAATGTTAGGATTCAAGGCAGCCTCATCAGCTGGTAAAGGATAATACTTATCAATTACCGTGAATGAGTTACTACGCAACGTATATCCTCTCTCATAATAATGAGCAAATGGATCTGCTTTAATCGCATTTCCTTTAGCCGTTATTCTTTCCTTGAAAGTATCCGTGCGAACTAAGTCATGCCATCTTTTATTTTCAAAAGCTAGCTCCCAACGACGCTCATCCATTAAAGCAGTACGAAATGCCGCTTGAGTAGAGGCAGTTGTTTCAGCTAAACCAGCACGCTTACGTACTTGATTCATAAAGGTAGCTGCTTCCGCTGTTTTACCTTGCTCGTTCAAAGCTTCTGCTAAGAATAACAAGACCTCAGAGTAACGGAAAATAGGCCAGTTCATACCATGGTTGCCATTTAAAGAATGTGTTCTCACAAACTTCTTGATGTATGGATATGTCTTAGCTTGCCATAAAGTTGATGAGCAAGTAATGTAACCGATAGAAGCATCCTTACGTAAGTCACCTGCCGGATATGAATTAATCAACTCGGGCATGGGTGCATTATTTCCTTCCCCTGTTTGAGGTTGAGGGTTAGAGGTTCCTGCTAATGTAAATAACTCAGCTGCCGTCATAGGTCTTGGCAAGAAGTTATACATGAATGATCCTTGAAAACCATTCGCACCCTCTTGGTATTGAACCTCGAAAACGCTTTCCGCATTATTCTTGTTCCCAGTGCTGGTAGTAAAAGCATTGTTATAATCCGGCATCAAAGAATAACTTCCTTCTGCCACAATCTCTCGGCATAATTTTTCTGCGCCTGCCCAGTTTTTCTGAATCAAGTACAAATTTGCTAATAGAGCTCTTGCCGCTCCTGAAGTGGCACGACCTGGTTCTTGCGTTGCTTTTGGTTTTAAACCAGCAATTGCTCCCGTTAAATCACCAATGATGATTTTTGAGATATCATCCGCAGTTCCAAGCTTTGCAGCAGCTTCTTCACGATTAGCTACAGGAGTTAATTGCAATGGACCTTTATTAAAATAACGATAGATTTCAAAATAAGCGAAAGCACGCATAAATTGTGCTTGACCTTTAAGATTTGCTTTAGCTGCAGCATCAAAATCAGCTTTATCGATCAACGCTAAAATTTGATTAGCACGTGCAATAATCAAATAATCTTGGCGATATTGATTTAACACGTGTGTATTCGTCGTTAAATTATTCGATACCGGGATCGAAAAATCAGCCAAATCCTCTTGCTGCTCTGTAGCACCAAACGCCGTATTACGATAATAATAGGTGTTATCTGAGTGCATTTCAGATAATAAATACGAACGGTCATTATAAATGGTTCGCAAAGGTACATAACAAGCATTCACTGCTTGCGTAAAATCGGCTTCTGTCTTAAAAAACGTAACCGAACTCAAACTTGTTTCTGGAGTTATTTCCAAAAATTCAGCTGTGCAACCTGATAAACCTAGGGCTAACAAACAGCTTAATATGATTTTATTTTTCATTTTTTCTAAAATAAAGTTTAATATTTAGCTAATTAAAAGTTAAAGTTTGCACCAACAGTAAAAGTTCTTGGTACAGGATAATTAGACAAATCCACACCAGGACTCAAGTTACCACCGTCACCTTGACCGTTTGACTGAGCTGAAGTTTCTGGATTAGGTCCACCCCAATAATTAGTAAACACATAAGCTTGTTGGCATGAAGCATACACACGAACCGACTTGTAGACCTTCGTTGGCTTAGAAAATGTGTAACCCAAAGTAATGTTACGGATCGTGAAATAAGATGCATCCGCAACAAAGCGGCTATTCATCCAGTCACGCTCGATACCAGTGACGTTACCACCACCTACAGTCGTTCCATACATTCCCATTCCTGGATTCGCTTCCGAACGGAAACGATATTTAGCTCCATCCACCATGTTAAACACACCGTCTAAGTTGGCCGTTGAGTAAATATGACGAACCAATAATTGATTACCATAAGAACCAGATCCAATGATATTGAAATCCCAATCTCCATAAGTAACATTATTCGTGATACCGTAAACAAAATCAGGGAATGGATTACCCATGATAACTCGATCATCCGCATTTCCACCGTAATCAATTACTCCATTTCCATTCGCATCCTTTAACTTGATACTTCCAACAGTAGATCGACCTGGAACTTTAGGAGAAGCAGCTAAATCAGCAGCATTTTTATAAACACCATCCGCAATTACACCATAGAACTGTCCAAAAGGTTGGCCTACTTTAGTGATATGAAATGATCCATACACGCGGTCAATACCTGGAGCTAAAGCAACTACTACGTTTCTATTGAATGAAATATTCGCGTTAGTAGTCCACTTAACCTTACCCATCGTATTTTTTGTATTAACAGAAAATTCATGCCCCCAGAATTTAATTTCTCCAATGTTGTCATTAAAGTTACCAAAGCCTGACTCTTGAGCAATTTGTACTGCATATAATAGGTTAGTCGTATTCTTCGTATAATAATCATATGCAAAATTGATGCGATCATTAAACAAATTCAAATCCAAACCTAAATCCAATTGCGTAGTCGTTTCCCAACCTAAATTTGGATTAGCTAATGAACTTACCGCAGCACCTGTAGAAACCGTATTTCCAAACACACCATTCACAGTATTATTAATCAATGCGTAGGAAGTATAGTTACCTAAGTTATTATTTCCAATGATACCCCAGCTACCTCTTAACTTCATGAATGTAACAGCAGGTAAGTCAGACATGAAAGCCTCATCCGAAACAACCCAACCAGCACCTACGGATGGGAAAGTACCCCAACGGTTGTTAGCACCGAAACGTGATGAACCATCACTACGAATAGCTGCATTAAATAAATACTTGCCTTTATAGTTATAATTCAAACGAGCTAAATAAGATGTCAAAGACCATTCTTGTACCCCTGAGTTTGTACCACCACGCGCTATATTAATAGCACCCTGAATTGTTGGAAGTCGATCATCCGCGTAGGTATCCGCTTGAACTCGAGTTGACTCCTGACGGAAATACTGATTCGTATAACCACCCAATAATTCAAATTTATGATCATCCCATAACGTGGTATTGTACGTTAATGTATTCTCATTTAACCAAGATAAATTTTCGAAGTTTTCACGAATGGAAACTGCAGTAGTTGGAATTGGCGTATTAATCGCTGAAGTAGCATTAGATGGATTAAAGAAGAAAAACTTTGTTCTCAATATCTCTCCATTCATGGATGACTTAAACTTCAAACCTTTAACTGGTTCAAACTCGATAAATGCATTAGACAACAAGTTAGTTGTTGTTGTTTCATTAATCAATTCATCCGCCGAACGAATCCAGTTGGCATAAGCAAAAATATTACCTGTACTTGCTGGAAAACGGTTAAACTTAGTCAATGTTTTACCATCCGCCTCATAAATAGGCATAATTGGCCATGTGTGTAATGCATTGAACAAAATACCTGTTCCACGATCACCATCTGTTCTTGGCGTATTATCATACACCATTTGAGGTGCTACGTTGAAACCAACAGTTACCTTGTCAGAAATATCGTAGGTAGAATTTAAACGCAATGAATAACGCTGATAATCTGTATTACGCACCACACCTTTTTGTTGCAAAACTCCTGCAACTAATGAGGTTCTAGATTTTTCTTTATTTGAAGAAATCGATAAGTTATAACTTGAAATAGGGGCATCTTTATTTAATAATGCATCATACCAGTCATTGTTCTTTCCTTTGTATTGAGAAGGATTTTGGAACTCAGCAGGAACAGGTTGCTTTGCATCTTCAAAAGACTCTTTCTTGAATTGAGCAAATTCTTCCGCGTCCATCATATCAAGACGGCCTTTCATAGGAACATTTTGAGTTCCAGTAAATGCATTAAAACTAACAGTCATTCCCGCACCTTTACCTTTCTTTGTTGTAATCAACACAACACCATTCGCAGCACGAGAACCATAAAGTGAAGTAGAAGAAGCATCCTTCAAAATCGAAATATCTTCAATCTCATCTGGGTTCATAGCACCAATAGATCCAGTGATAGGGAAACCATCCACTACATACAATGGATCACTACCCGCGGAAACAGATAATTGACCACGAATACGAACGTTCATACCTGTTCCTGGCTTACCAGTAGTTTGGTTAATTTGAACACCCGCTAGTTGGCCTTGCAATTTCTGACCAATCTGAGTTACTGGCAAATCTTTCAAATCTTTGTACGAAATTGTTTGTACAGCTCCCGTAATCTCTTTTTTGTTTTGACTACCGTAACCGACAACAACAACCTCATTTAAAGTTTTGTTATCTACTGCTAACGTTACATCAATGGATTTTTGTCCCGTGTAAACTACATCGACAGAGTTATAACCCACTGAAGTAATTCTTAATGTTTCATTTCTGCTCACATTAATTTTAAAATTACCCTCACCGTCAGTAGAAGCACCACGTGAAGATCCAACAACGGAAATGGAGGCACCAATTACTGGCCCACCATCTGATCCCTTGACTTTTCCAGAGGCCGCTTGTTGCTGCGCCATCAAGGATGTGGAAAGAATTAGAAATAGTCCGAGGAATACTCCCCCAAGCTGACTTCCAATTCGTTGAACAATAGAATTGTTTTTCATAAAAAATTGTTTAGGTTAATAAAATAATAAAATAAAGTTAGAGTTGGTAAAAACAAGCTAATACCTCTTTTTACAAAACAAGTTTACTATCCTTTATCCTATTAACTATCCTTATGGGCATTAGGATAGTTAAATTTTTTATCAAATTATTTAAATTAAAATATGAGTTGAACTTTTCATCTTAATGAAAGAAACGAAACCTCCTTGGTATATTTATATTATCAAAAAAAAACAATAAATTAAAATCAACGGACAACTACTTTTTTTTACATTCCAATCGCTTAAATAATTAATCCACTCTGATTAATTTGAGCAATATTTTTGAATCAAAAGATTTAAAAAGAATTCCAAATGTTTTTTTTATGATATGAATGATTCATTAAGCTTGGTATTAAAAAAGCACAAATCAAATTAAAGCAAGAGAAAAAGATTTTTCCTGTGATCAATAACGATAAGAAAATGATTTTTTTTAAAAAATTTTTTAGAATTATTTTAAAAGAAATCAAAAACACACATTCCAAACTCCTGAGAAAATCATTTAATGGGAAGCCAACTTAGTTGATTGATCGTTTATTAGAATTATAAATTAAATTAAAACTCAAACAAAAAGAACAATGATCAAGCTACACCGATTAGCTGATTAATACCGACCCGATGGGCTTATTTTAAAACGATCCAAGTTTCAAATGCTGATTAACGCATGTTGGAATATCACTTACATAATGAGATACGTAAATTAGTGTTGTAAGACTATTAGAACAGATGTAATTCAAAATTTCTTTTAAACGATGAATCTGCTCCTCATCCAAACCTTGGCAGGGCTCATCCAAAATCAATAATGGCGGATTTTTAACGAATGCCCTGGCCAATAAAACCATCCGCTGTTCACCTGTTGAAATTTGCTGAAACATCCGATTTGACAAATGAGAAATTCCAAAAATCTCTAACCACTGATCAATGCGTATTTTCTGAACTTCTGAAATTTTCTTATACACGCCCAGGGTATCAAACAATCCAGACCCTACAACGTTTAAAACACTGCTTGGTTCTTTAAAGTAGACATGTAGTTCAGGACTTACATAGCCGACTCGTTTTTTTATATCCCATATGCTCTCCCCCGTTCCTCGTTGGCGATCAAACAAACTTATATTTTGCGAATAAGCTTGCGGATTGTCCGCTGTGATTAAACTCAATAAAGTAGATTTACCTGCACCATTGGGTCCGGAAAGAGACCAGCGATCTCCTGCCTTGACTTCCCAATTGATCTGAGATAAAATTACTTTATCTCCATATGCAATGGTCACATCCCTGAGTTGAACGGCCCATTGGAATTCCTCAAAAATTTCAGCAGATAAAATCAAATGGTCCATTTTAGAGCCATTTACCGCAAAAGGGCTAACCACTTTAAACGACTCATAGGCAGAAATCGGGCCATCCCAAGCAATTCGCCCCTCTTCCAAATAAATGACCCTGTTGACGCAAGACGGCAATACGGCAGGGGAATTAATTAATATAAAATAAATTGAGTTTTCGCGAAGCTTTGCTAAACAATTGGACAATATTTCTCTCCCCTCTACATCAAGTCCCAAAAAAGGATTATCCAAAATAAGCCAATCCGGTTCACGTAAAACTGATTTGACTAATTGAAGTCGCTTATTTTCTCCGTTAGATAGTTGGACCAAGGGTTTATCAATCAAATGGCCTAACAAAAAAAAGTCCAACCAAGCTTTGACACGAATTTCATCTTCATTCGATAATTCCTCGCGAATGGTATAAGCATCTGTTGAGTCAGTTGAATTAAAGCGTTGCTGGAGATAAAAATCCTGCATATTGCTCCTATTTTTGAAATGATGCTGCTGCTCAACCCATAAGATTGTTGGGACTTGATTAGTTCTTGATTTAAAACAAACGGATCCCGTTCTAAATAATCGGCCAGACAAGGCTTTAGCTAAGGTCGTTTTTCCGGAGCCGACGGGCCCAACAATCGCCAAGCAATCATCTTCATTAAGCCGAAAACTAATATCAGACAAAACTTCAGAACCACCATAGGAAGCACTTAGGCAATCAATGATGGCGACAGATTCCTTCATCAAATCCGCTCGTCTTTGATTTTTTCAACCACCGTAGGGTCTAATAAAGTAGATGTATCCCCTAAGTTTGTCACATCCCCCTCAGCAATTTTTCTTAGTATCCGCCGCATAATCTTACCTGAACGTGTTTTAGGCAAACCACTAACAATCTGAATTTTATCTGGTCTAGCAATAGCGCCAATAATCTTGGTCACGGTTGCTGAAATATCTTTTTTGATCTGTGCTGGATCATGATTTGCATGATCCATAATCACATAGGCATAAATTCCCTGACCTTTTATATCATGTGGATAGGCAACAACGGCAGATTCAATAACTCCGGAATGCATATTGATGGCATTTTCAACCTCAGCAGTTCCAATTCGATGACCCGATATATTCATTACATCATCTACCCGACCTGTGATCCGATAATAACCATCCTCATCGCGCAAGCAACCATCCCCTGTGAAATACAAATTTTCATAGGTGGCAAAATAGGTAGTCCTGCATCTTTCATGATCGCCATAGGTCGTTCGTATCATGCCAGGCCAAGGAAATTTAATGCATAAATTTCCAGATACGCCATTGCCGATAATTTCTTCACCCTTTTCATCGACCAAAATAGGTTGAATCCCAGGCAAAGGCAAAGTAGCATAACAAGGTTTTGTTGGCGTTAGATTCGCTAAAGGAGAAATCATGATTCCACCCGTTTCAGTCTGCCACCAAGTGTCGACAATCGGACAATTTCCTTTTCCTATATTTTCATGATACCAATTCCATGCTTCCTCATTAATAGGCTCTCCCACAGAACCCAAAACTTGTAAAGAACTCAAGTCTTTATTTTGAACAAAATCTAGCCCAAAAGCCATCAATGACCTAATGGCAGTAGGGGCTGTATATAATATATTGACTTTGAATTTTTCGACGATGTCCCAAAAACGTCCCGCATCTGGAAAAGTAGGGATGCCTTCAAACATCACACTTGTCGCACCTGAGGCTAAAGGCCCATAAACGATATACGTGTGGCCGGTAATCCAACCAATATCAGCGGTACAAAAATAGATTTGACCTTTTTTATATTGAAATATATTTTGAAATGTATAGGTAGCAAATACCATATATCCCCCACATGTGTGGACCACGCCTTTGGGCTTGCCCGTAGAACCTGAGGTATATAAAATGAAAAGTGGGTCCTCCGACTCCATGGGTTCTGCTGCAAACTCTGTTAATCCCAATGATACCATCCGAGACATTTCATCATTATAGAAAACATCTCGACCTTTTTCCATTGAAATAGCTGATTTAGAGCGCTCCACGACGATTACTCGTTCAACCGATGGACAAGAAACCAAAGCTTCATCCATGATATTTTTCAAACAAATCTCTTTATTTCCCCGAAAGGACCCATCTGCAGTTACGACAAGATTACATTGGGCATCTTGAATACGATCCGAAATGGATTGCGCAGAAAATCCACCAAATACAACAGAATGAATCGCACCAATTCTCGCACAAGCCAAAACAGCGATTTCAAGTTCTGGAATCATCGGCATATAAAGGCATATCCGGTCACCTTTCTTAGCCCCGTTCTGCTTTAAAACGTTTGAAAAAGTACAAACCTCATGATGCAATTCTCGGTAGGATATATTTCTAGAAGGTTCCGCTGGATCATTGGACTCCCAAATAATCGCAATGTCATCGCCATTATTTTCTAAATGCCTATCTAAGCAATTCTCTGTGATGTTTAATTTTGCCCCTCCAAACCATTCCATTTTGGGTTCAGAAAAGTTCCAATCCAACACGCGATCCCATTTCTTTTTCCAGGTAAAATTTTCAGCAATATGTGCCCAAAATACTTCTGGTTGGTCTACACTTAATTGATAGGCTTGTTGGTATTCTTCAAAAGATTTTACTTGTAAATTCATCATTAAAGCTATTTAATCAACTCTTTTGTATTCATTTTGTAAAGCATAAACCCCAAATACACACATGCCACCGGTCAATAAAGGAGCTAAAATAAACGTGTAAATGATGGCTGGAACAATGTTATCCATCCCTCCTATTTCAAACAATTTTAAGGATTGTTCAAAGACTAAAAAATATCCTGCGGCTAAGCCGAGTAAGATCCAAACTATTCCAAAAATCTGTCTAATTGCATTCATAATTAATCATTAATTTCTTTATCTTTTCCATTGACATACAAGAGTCCTATCACAAAACAAACACCTCCAATAATAATGGGATACCATAAACCTTCTAAGTAAGGTTGGTTGTAAGGAATGGCCTGTCCCGCTGCCACGGCAATTTCATTAGCCGTGGTTGCTTTAGCGGCTAAATAAGTCGCCACTGCGGGCAACAATCCTCCAAAAATTCCATTTCCAATATGGTAAGGCAAAGACATAGACGTATAGCGAATAGCGGTTGGGAACATCTCGACCAAAAATGCAGCAATAGGTCCATAGACCATCGTCACATACAAAACTTGGATAAATACCAATAGGATTAAATACCAAAAACTGGAGGAACCTACATGAACAATCCTTTTTAGCTCAGGTTTTTTAGGACTTTTACCTGGAAAATTCGGGGTCAAAGACGTTTCCTCTAAAGTTAATTTGGAACCATCCGTATATGAAAATTCAGTCTTTACGGTCTTTTTCAAGTCGGCGCTCTTAGGAATCATGGCATAATCCGTATTGATAACCTTAGATCCCTTCACTTCAGTCTTAAGCGACACATCAGCAGCCTCATACATGGCCTGATAAATAGGCCTGTAGGTACAAATAGCTAACAACATACCGGTCAGCATGACTGCTTTTCGGCCAATTTTATCGGAAAGCCAACCAAAAAAGATGAAAAATCCAGTGCCTCCTGCTAAAGAAGCTGCAATGATGTAATTACTTTGCTCGAACTCAATATTAGCCACTTTTTGAAGAAATGAAAGGGCATAAAACTGACCAGTATACCAAACGACACCTTGGCCCATTGTAGCGCCAAACAAGGCCAATAAAACAAATTTAAAATTCAATTTTTTCCCGAAAGATTCTTTGAGCGGGTTCGCAACAATTTTTCCCTCAACCTTCGCCTTTTCAAACATGGGTGACTCATCCATATTTTTACGAATGAAATATGATATACCCACCATGACGATGGATATGAGGAATGGGATACGCCAACCAAAATTCGCGAAGGCTTCAGCACTCATCGACTTTTTGGTGGCTAAAATGACCAATAAGGAAATGAATAAGCCTAAAGAAGCGGTAGTTTGAATCCAAGCCGTCCGATATCCCCTTTTCCCTGGCTCCGAATGTTCCGCCACATAAGTAGCAGCTCCCCCATATTCACCTCCCAAAGCCAAACCTTGTAATAACCTCAAAATTAAAACAAGCAGAGGGGCTAAAAAACCAATGGTTTCGTACCCTGGAATTAATCCAATCGCAAAAGTCGAAAAACCCATAATCAACAAAGTAACCATGAAGGTATATTTACGGCCAATCAAATCCCCTAAG
>Ga0214163_1000076_pt1 | contig 40673 bp, 39 predicted proteins | sample LakMenepilimnion_2_FD_153001 | JGI IMG/M metagenome (GOLD analysis project Ga0214163, IMG submission 153001) | Freshwater microbial communities from Lake Mendota, WI - Practice 15JUN2010 epilimnion v4 | ecosystem: Environmental > Aquatic > Freshwater > Lake > Epilimnion/Euphotic zone | place... | reverse complement strand
TTCATTTTTATGATTAGTTGTAATTCAAAAAATGAATTACATCAAGTAACTGTTGATACAAATACAAAGAATAATGAAGCTGTCTTTAATAAAACAAAAGTCAATATTTCTGAAAATGATTCTATCGAAAATGAAGTAAAATCTAACAAAAAGATTATCGTTTTACAATGTTCTAACGGTTATGGCCAGAATGATTTTAATAGAACTATTGAATCTGAAATTAGTAAAAAGGAAGGTTTTACTATCGTTCCTTTTCCAAACAGAAAACTATTAGGAGTTACTTTTCAAGGAGTTTTTGACAAGAAATATTGTATTCCAATTATTGAGAAAATTGATGTTGATTACATTATAATGACAAGATTTCTAGGAAATTTGAGAGAAGGAATTGAAATCATTGAAGAAGCAGAAGAAGATGTTATCTGGGGGTATGAAATTAAGATTTTAAATATAAAAAGTATGAATCAAAAGATTTCAATTAGCAAAGACAACTTAGAAGAATACCAAGATATTACAACTGATATCGAAAGAAAAGGTAAAAATCTACTTAATGACATTGAAAATTTAAAGTGAAATTATGACAAAAAACTGTTTAGAATGTGACGAAAAAATTATTGGCCGCGAAGATAAAAAATTTTGCAGCGACGGTTGTAGGAATGCTTACAATAACAAAATAAACAAAGACAGTACCAATTTAATGCGTAACATCAATAACAAGTTACGCAAAAATTACCGTATTTTGTGCGAACTAAATGTGGAGGGAAAGAGTAAAACCACCAAATCAAAGTTACTTAGTAAAGGTTTTGATTTTGACTATTTCACTTCTATTTTGCATACAAAAACGGGTAATACCTATCATTTTTTATATGATCAGGGCTATATGGTTTTAGAAAACGATTATTATATGCTAGTCAAAAAAGACCATTAATTTAAAGTAACTAACCTACATAATGATGAAAAAAAATTATACCTCACTACTTTCGGCATTACTGATTACCGGAATTATTGCTTTTATTTTTTATCGAATGATGCCCAGTGAATCTTCAAAGGAAAATGTCCCTCTTTCTGAATTTTCTACCGTAAGAGCATTAAAGCATATAAAAACTATTTCGAAAGAACCACATTATGTAGGCAGTTCTTATCATCAGAATGTTGTTAGTTATCTGGATACTGAATTAAAAAAATTGGGTTTAGAAACCGAAATTCAAAAAAGTGCTGTTTTAAGTAAATGGAACAACTTAGTTGAAACACAAAATATTATTACCCGAATCAAAGGTTCCGATTCTTCAAAAGCCTTGCTATTATTAACACATTACGATAGTGCTCCACATTCAAAATCGTATGGAGCCAGTGATGATGCGAATGGATTAGCTGTTATTTTAGAAGGTATTCGAACCTTTCTTCACAATAATTCTCCAAACAAAAACGATATAATCATAGTGTTTTCTGATGCCGAAGAACTCGGTTTAAATGGGGCGTATGCTTTTGCTTCAGAACATCCGTGGGCAAAAAATGTAGGACTTGTGTTGAACTTTGAAGCTCGTGGCACCAAAGGCCCTTCGATGATGCTTGCGGAAACCAATGGTGGTAATGCCAATTTAATTAAAGGTTTTGCTGAGGCTAATCCTGATTATACCTTATCAAATTCACTGATGTATAGCATCTACAAAATGCTTCCTAATGATACGGATTTAACTGCTTTTAGAGAGACCGCCGATATTCCGGGTTTTAATTTTGCTTTTATTGACGACCATTTTGATTACCATACTGTTCAAGATAATTTTGAAAACTTTACTCCGGAATCTTTAGAACATCAAGCAACCTATTTAATGCCTTTGCTTACTCATTTTTCAAATGCAGATCTAAGAAATTTAAAAACAAATGAAGATCATATTTATTTTAGTATTCCCTTTGGTTTTATTCACTATCCTTTTAGTTGGAATTTACCATTATTGATTGTTGCATATGTTTTGTTTTTTGGGGTTGTCATTCTTGGATTAGGAAAACATGTGTTAGATTTCAAAGATGTATTAAAAGGATTCATTCCACTTTTTGGTTCATTGCTAATTTCCGGAATTGTTGTTTTCTTTGGATGGAAAATGATTCAGTCCTTATATCCCGAATACCAAGATATGCTTCATGGATTTACATATAATGGTCATAGTTACATACTTGCTTTTGTCTTCATTTCTATCGCCATTTGCTTTTGGATTTATTCTAAATTTGTAAATTCTAAAACTACTGTAAGTTTTTTTGTAGCTCCGTTATTCTTTTGGTTAATCATCAATATAGTTGTTATTGTCTATTTAGAAGGAGCATCTTTTTTTATTGTTCCTGCCTATTTTGGTATATTTAGTTTAGGTAAATTTGTTTACAACAATAAGTCAAATTTGCTTTTAAACATTGCGTTAAGCATTCCAATGCTGGTTATTTTGGTGCCTTTTATTCAATTATTTCCAATTGGGTTAGGGCTAAAAATGTTAACCGGAAGTGCTTTATTTGTAGTCTTTGTTTTCTCATTATTAATTCCGGTTTTTGGAGCTTTTTCCAATAAAAAAGTTTGGGGATGGTTGTTTTTTGTTCTTGCTTTTGCTTTTTTAATCAAAGCTCACTTCACTAGTGGTTTTGAAAAAGGAAAGGCTAAGCCAAATAGTTTATTATACATTGCTGATGCTAATTCACATAAATATTATTGGGCAACTTATGATAAAGTATTGGATCCTTGGACAAAAAAATATTTAGGAGAATCTCCAAAATCAGGTGATAATTTAAATAAAAACACAGTAAGCAGTAAATATAATTCCGGATTTAGTTATGCTGCTGAAGCTCCAAGAAAAAATATTTCAGAACCTACTTTTACTTTTCTTCGCGATACAATCATTGGGAATTACCGTTCTGTTACATTACAAATTAATCCAAACAGAAATATGAATAGAATGGATGTTTTTGCAGATGAAAAGTTGAAATTTCACAATATGAAAGCCAATGGAATTATAGCTATAAATCAAAAAGGAAGCTTTTACAAAAGAAAAGATTCAAGATTATTAAATTATTATCCCATTGACAATAAACCTTTGACACTTAGTTTCCAAATCTCAAAAGAAGCCGATTTAGAAATGGAAGTTATGATTTCAGCCTTTGATTTATTGGAAAATTCGATGTTTTCTATTCCAAATCGTCCGGATGAATTTATCCCAATGCCTTTTGTTCTAAATGATGCAATTGTGGTGAAAAAGAAAATTTTTAAGGCAAAACCAATCGAAAAACAAAATTTAGATTCCGAGAATTACGAAGTAATTAAAGATTCAATTATCATAAAAAAAGATAGTCTTGAAGCAAATTAGTATTTTAGGATGTGGCTGGTTAGGATTTCCCTTAGCAAAATCACTACTAAGCAAAAATTATTCAATAAACGGTTCGACAACTTCCTTTTCTAAATTAGAAGTAATGAAGCCAGTGGGCATTTTCTCTTTTCTCTTATCTCTTGATGAAAATGAAATTCAAGGAGATATCTCAAACTTTCTTCTAAATTCTGAAATACTTATCATTGCTATTCCTCCCAAATTAAGAGGAAATTCTAACGAAAGTTTTGTCTCAAAAATAAAAATATTACTTCCTTTTATTGAACAGTCTACAATAAATAAAGTGCTTTTTATCAGTTCAACTTCCGTTTATGCAGATGATAATACCGTAGTAACTGAAAATACAATTCCAAATCCAGAGACAGAAAGTGGTCTTCAACTTTTGGCTTCTGAAAAATTATTACAAAACATTACTTTTTTTCGAACAACAATCCTTCGTTTTGGTGGTTTAATTGGTGAAGACAGACATCCAATTCGTTTTTTAGCCGGAAGAACTAACTTGGAAAATCCGGAAGCTCCAATTAATTTAATTCATCAGGAAGATTGCATTGCAATTATTGAAAGAATAATGGAACAGGATTGTTGGGGTGAAGTTTTTAATGCTGTGGCTCCTTTTCATCCTACCCGAAAAAGATATTATACAGAAAAAGCGATAGAATACAATTTAGCTTTTCCGCAATTTAATGAAAGTCTGACTTCTATTGGAAAAACAATTAGTTCCGATAAATTGATTCGAATTTTGGGATATGATTTTAAAAATTTAAGTTAAATTTACCTTTCCAAACAAACAAACAAAATGAACGATTCACCAAAATTTGCTGTTATCGGTGGTGGTAGCTGGGCAACTGCGATAGCAAAAATGCTTTGCGAAAACCAAACAGAAATTTGTTGGTATATGCGAAATCAAACCGCGATTGACCACATCAAAGCAGAAAAACACAATCCTAACTATTTGAGTTCTGTTGAATTTAACACCAATAAATTAAAGCTTACTACTGATATAAACAAAGCGGTTGCTTATGCCGATTACCTTATCTTTGCAATTCCTTCTGCCTTTTTAAATACTGAATTAGAAAAATTAACGGAATCATTTGAACATAAAGTCATTTTTTCTGCCATTAAAGGAATTGTTCCGGAAACGTTTTTAATTGTTGGTGAACATTTTCACAAAAAATACGACATCCCTTATGAAAATATTGGTGTTATTACTGGTCCATGTCACGCAGAAGAAGTTGCTTTAGAACGTCTTTCTTATTTGACAATTGCTTGTGCTGATGCAAAAAAAGCAAAAGTGGTGGCTCAAAATTTATCTTGTAAATACATCAAAACAAAAATTTCCGATGATATTATCGGAACGGAATATGCTGCCATGTTAAAAAATATTTACGCCATCGCAGCCGGTATGGCTCACGGCTTAGGATATGGCGACAATTTTCAGGCTTTATTGATGAGTAATTCCATTCGTGAAATGAAAAAGTTCATCAAAAAAGTACACCGCATGAAACGGAATATTAATGATTCTGCTTATTTAGGCGATTTATTAGTGACCGGTTATTCTGTGTTTTCCCGAAATCGAATGTTTGGAAATATGATTGGAAAAGGATATACCGTAAAAAGTGCTATGATGGAAATGAGCATGGTTGCGGAAGGTTATTATGCGGTGAAAAGTGCCTATAAACTGAACCAAAACTATCAAGCAAAAACGCCAATTATTGACGCCGTTTATGAAATTTTATACGAAGGGAAAGATCCTAAAAGTGTGTTTAAAAAACTGACGGATAAGCTGGATTAATATTAAGAGAATAGACTTAAAACTTATAGATTTGGTCTATTTTCTATTCTCTATTTTCTATATTCTTTTACTTCACCACCACCCCATTCTTAAACAAAACAGGCACTTCTTGAGTAGCCTGTTCATTAATAGTGTTGGTTCTGAAAATAAATTTTTTATCGTATAACGTGTTTCCAATAAAATAAGTCACCATAAATTCATTGTTAAGTGCCAAGACACTTTGCTCAACCATTTCCACTTTTATTACTGAAACAGATGGAACTTTGATAAAAGCATGACGCAGCAAAGATGTTTTTTTCATTTCTCCTTTTATCGTTCCGAAAGCTTTGGAAACAACCATTACGCTATCTAAATCAAAATCACTGTCGTTTACAAGATAAACATACCAAACCTTATCCATAAAGTCATCGCTCCACTCCTGTACAGCGGCCATAAATACATTTTCTACTTTTGGGATAATAATATCGGATTTCATTCAAATTATCTAAACCTGAAAGGTTTAATTGCTAGTTAAATTATATACTAGATTTAAATTGTTCTAAAAAACGCACATCATTTTCATAAAACATTCGAATGTCGCCAATTTGGTATAATAACATAGCAATACGTTCAATGCCCATTCCAAAAGCAAAACCATTGTATTCGTCAGCATTTATGCCACAGTTTTTCAAAACGTTTGGATCAACCATTCCGCAACCCATAATTTCTAGCCAGCCGGTTCCTTTAGTGATACGGTAATCTGTTTCGGTTTTTAAACCCCAATAAATATCTACCTCAGCACTTGGCTCAGTAAATGGAAAGTAAGACGGTCGCAAACGAATTTTTGACTTTCCAAACATTTCCTTGGTGAAATATAAAAGTGTTTGTTTTAAATCGGCAAACGAAACATCTTTATCAATATACAATCCTTCCACTTGATGGAAAATACAGTGTGAACGCGAAGAAACGGCTTCATTACGGAAAACTCGTCCCGGAGAAATCGTTCTAATTGGTGGTTTGTTGTTTTCCATATAACGAACTTGCACAGATGAGGTATGTGTTCTAAGCAAAACATCAGGATTGGTTTGGATGAAAAAAGTGTCTTGCATGTCTCTCGCCGGATGGTATTCGGGCAAGTTCAAGGCAGTGAAATTATGCCAATCGTCTTCAATTTCTGGACCTTCGGAAACGTTAAATCCGATGGTGGAAAAGATATCGATAATTTGATTTTTTACTAATGATATTGGATGACGAGAACCTATCGGAAAAGGTTCTCCCGGGCGAGTCAAATCGCCAAAAAGACCAACTGTCTCTTCTTTACTTTCCAGTAATTCTATAATAGATTTCACTTTCTCTTCGGCTGTATTCTTTAGTGTGTTAATAACTTGTCCGAATTCTTTTTTCTGTTCATTAGGAACATTTTTAAACTCGGTAAACAAGTCTTTCAATAAGCCTTTGCTTCCTAAATATTTTATTCGGAATTGTTCTAAAGTTTCTTTGTTATCCGTTTGAAAAGCCTGAGCTTCGCTAATATATTCTTTAATCTTATCTATCATCGTTCGTGATATAAAGCTACAAATTTAGGGAAAATTTATTAATAGGGACTAGTTGCAACTTGTCCGATCTCAAAATAAAATGAATTAATTGATTAATTCTCTTTCCAGAAAATAATTTACAATGGCATCTTTCATCAAAACGGATTGTTCGCCTGCTTTTAGTGGCGGTAATACTTCTTTTACTTTATAATGAGGCCAACCATCATTATCAAAAAATTCAAATTCATAATAACCATAAGGTTCTAATAATCGACAAATTGCAATGTGCATTAACTCAATTTTTTCGTCCTTTTTGAAAGTTTGTTTCACTTTACCCAACTCTTGAACACCAATTAAATATATAATGGCATCTAAATCAAGCATTTCGCCTTCAGCAAATTGATTTGATAATAGTTGGACAACGTTTTCCCAACGTTCTTTTAATTGAATATCTCTTGACATGATGGAAGATGAAAGTGGGAAGATGGAAGAATAATTTCTGCCATCAATCACTATTATTTTTTGGCAAAGATAAGAAGTTGATATTGATTAAACATAAATTACTATTTTAGTAAAAAATTAGAAATGAATTTTTTAGATATTACAATTGGATTATTACTTGTTTTTAGTTTATACAATGGAATCAAAAATGGTGTTTTTGTAGAAATCGCTTCAATAATTTCTTTCGTATTGGGTGTTTTTCTTGCAATTAAATTTTCCTATTTAGTGAAATCTTTTTTAGAAGGGTTTGTGAGTTGGAATCCGCAAACCATTCAAATTACTGCTTTTATATTGACTTTAATTTTGGTAGTTATTGGAGTTCATTTATTAGCAAAAATATTTACTAAAATAGCCGATTTTGCTTTTTTAGGTTGGGTAAACAAATTAGCCGGCGGAATTTTTAGTGTGCTGAAAACAGCTTTGTTAATTGGAATTTTTTTGAATTTAGTCCAAAAGATAAATATTAACAATCAATTTATTTCTAAAGAAAAACAAGAGAAATCAATATTCTACAAACCAATATTAACTACAACAGCCTTTTTGATGCCGATGTTAACGCGATGGATTGATGATATTAAAAAGAGTTACGACGAGACTACTTCAACTCTTTGATTGCCTCTTTTTGAACCCATCCTTCTGTTTCGTCTGAAAGTTGGATTTTTTTCCAATTTTCTATCGTTTCAAGAACGTAAACTTTTGTACCTTCATGCAACACAAAAGCCTCTGTTGCATTTTCCCGAGGTTCATTTTTAACGGAAAGTATTTCTTCAAAAACAATAGCCGGACGCTCGCTTTGATAATCATTTTTGTCAAATATAGCAGCCCCAATAGCGGCAAAAATCAAGAATGGAATAAAGAGCATCCCCAAAAAGAAAACACGTTTAAAAATGGCTGTTTGAGAAAAATAATACCCCATGAAAAAAAGTAAAAATAAGACAGAAAATCCTATAGAAATTATTCCCCAAGTATTGTAGTGAAATAAGCCTGTAAAATTTCTGAGTAACTTTTCAAAACCAACTTTTTGAGTTTCTTTTATATCGTCGATAGTTCTGTTTTTAGCAAATTTTAAATTGTTTCTGATGTCTTTATCGTTGGGACTTATCAAAAGTGCTTTTTCATAATAATATATCGCAGGAGCAATTTTATTGAGTTTGTAATAGCTGTTCGCCAAATTAAAATATAAATCACATGATTCTTTTTTACCTTCTAAAATGCTCTCATAAGCCTTAATTGCTTCTTGATAATTTCCTTTTCGATACTGATCGTTTCCATTGTCAAAAACACTTTGAGCCCAAAAAGTTTGAGTTAAAAAGAGGAATAGATAAATTATATTCTTCATGGTTTTTAATTAAGAAATTTGTTTTTCCAGTTCTGATATTACTAAAACCGCTTTGTCATAATCGTGTTGCATAGCAACTGTTGATGATGGAGCATACCTTGCCAATTCACAATTTTCAGTCAGTTGAATAAAAAATTCAATAGTTTCCGTTTGTGCTTTTTTATTTGCTAAAGTTTCTTTGATAATCTCTTTACTCATTTCTGAAGTTTCAATTTTAAGTTTTGCTTTCAAGAAATTGTGCAGTGATTTTTCTAATGCTACATAAAATGGTTCTTTATTACCTAATTGTTTTTTAGCCTCTGACAAATATTTCTTTGCTAACCTATTATTTAATTTCAATTTATTCCCAACAACATCTCTATCAATAGCTTCTTTTTTCTTTTTGAATAAAACAATAAACGGAATCAATAAAAAGGGAATACTAACTAAAACATAATAAAGGTTTGAACCAAAGAAATCTTGCTTATTTATGGAAGAAAATTTCGTTTTTAAGTGAATGAATTTAAATTGATCCCCGGCAGAAATAGCTTTTTTATCAACAGATTCTGTTGTTTTTGCTGTCAGATTACCATTTTGGAATGGTCCATCTGTCACGTTAATTATAATTTCTTCTGATATAATCGTTTTATACTTCCCCGTACTTAAATCAAAGTATGAAAACCGCAAAGGTTTGATAGTGTAATTTCCTTTAAATTGTGGAATTATGGTATATTTATCAGTAATTTTTCCACTCATTCCTGTCAAAGGAGTATTCACATTTTCGGTATGTACCGGATCATACATTTCTAAGGCTGTAGGCACAACCGGTTTAGGTAAACTAAACAATTTGAGGTTTCCGTTTCCGGAAATACTCACTTCTAAATCCATGCTTTCACCATTTTTTAAATTGGTTCGGGATGGGATAACTTTAAAATCAAATTTACCGACTGCTCCTGAATAATCAATTGGTTTGCCATTTTCGGGAAGCGGTTTTACAGAAATTATTTTACTTCCTGCAGAAACACGTTTATGGTCTTTGGTCAACATTACTTGACCAAAAATATTTCTTCGGTTAGTAGGCAATTCAACATCGATATCCAATGACAAGGGTTCAATTTCAAGACTACCCGTTTTTTGAGGATACAAAACTGTTTTTCTGAGTACCACGTAACGAAAACGTTCCCCTTTAAAAGTTCCTTCTTCTGCTATTAATTGCTTAATATCAATGTTTTGACTCCAAAAATTATTATATTTAGGCTTATCTAATTCCTGCCAATTTGTAATTCCAATATTGTGACTGAAATACAGTTTATAAACGACCGTAATAGGTTCGTTTAAATATGGATTTGTTTTACTGACATCGGCCACTAAATATAAAGCATCGTTTATGGAAACTGAATTGTCAATCGGATCTCTGGGTTGTTCAACGGCATCCGAAACTTTTACTGAAATAGGTGTTGTTTTATAAACTTGTCCATTGTACTCGATTGCAGCTTGTTTAATTGAAATAGTACCCTTTTGTGTAGGCAATAAAAAATAGGAATAAGTTTTATTGAATGAACTTTTACCATTAACCCATGACTGACTCACTTGCTGACTTGGCCCGCCAACGACTCTAAAGCCATCAAACGAAGGCGGAATAAAATTATCACCGTCTACATTCATGGTGAAATCTACCCTTAAACGTTCATTTAAACCCAACGAGTTTTTACTCACTTTGGCCTCAAACTGAACTTGGGCAAAAATTGCCTGACAGCTTAATAATACTATGAATAGAAACTTTTTCATTTTTTTTACCAATCTTTTTCCGTTTGAACAGGTTTCGTCTTTACTTTTTGAGCATTCACTTTTTCCTGCACTTTCTTTTCTTCATTATTGACTGCGTCTAATAAATTTTGGACACTTTCTTTTGAAATCCCGGATGGTTGTGGCTTTGACTGACTTTTTTGATCTTGGTCTTTTTTCCCGTCATTTTTATCCTGATTTTTGTCTTTATCGCCGTCTTTTTTATCTTCTTTTTTATCTTTATCTCCGTCATCTTTTTTATCCTGATTTTTGTCGTCTTTTTTGTCGTCTTTTTTGTCTTTTTCAGGATCTTCCGGATTGTTTTTTAAATACAGTTTTGCTAAGGCATAATTATATCGGGTTTCTTCATCGGTTGGATTATTCCGTAAGGCATTTTTATAGCTTTCAACGGCTTTTGCATATTGCTTTTCTTTCATAAACACATTACCTAAATTGTGAAAAGCTTTGTGTTTTTCCGGTTTAGTTTTGGCTTTTTCTATGGCTTTCGCATAAGCATATTTTGCTTCGCTTGGCTGATTTTGTTTATAAATAGAATTTCCTAAATTATAGACTGGTGTGGCTCCGGAAACTCCTTTAGAATTTGAAACACGGTATTGTGCTTCTGCTTCTGTAAAATTTTTAGCCACAAATTCTTTATTAGCTTTTGGTAATACTTTATCTTTTTCTTTTTTCTCTTCCTGAGCTTGTAGAAAATAGGATAGCATTAAAAGTAAAATGGTTAAATTTTGTTTCATGCTTTCTTTTCATTAAATAAATTCAACTTGTTTATCCATCCTGTTTTTCGTTCCAATAGAAAAACATCTATCATTAAAAATAAAAAAGCAAAACCTAAGAACCATTGAAACTGTGATTGAAAATCAGCAATTTGTGTCGTTTCAAATTCTGTTTTTTCAATATTATCCAATGCTTTTTTAACGTATTCTAGCACTTCTTTGGTATTGCTCCCATATACATAACCACCTTTGGTTCCTTTTCCAATTTGTTTTAGAACTTCGGTGTTTAATTTTGTAACAACCACCTCATCATTTTGGTCTCGTTTAAAACTTTCCACAACACCATTTCTTTTGATAGGAATTGGGCCTCCTTTTTCTGTTCCAACACCGATGGTAATAATTTTTGCCTTTATTTTTTTGGCTTCTTCAATGGCTCCTTCAAAACCTTCTGAATGATCTTCACCATCAGAAATTAAAACTATCAATTTATTTGTCGAATTGCCTTTGTCAAAATAGTTAGCCGACATCCTAATTGCATCTTCCAATGAAGTTCCTTGCGAGGAAACCATATCGGTATTCATGCTTTGCAAATACATTTTTGCCACACCATAATCAGTCGTTATGGGCAAAACAGGGAAAGCACTACCTGCATAAGCTACAATTCCGATTCTATCACTTCCCAACTGATTAATGATTTGAGAAACAATTTGTTTGGATTTGTCTAAACGGTTAGGAGCAACATCTTCTGCCAACATACTTTTTGAAATGTCGATGGCAAATACCACATCAATTCCCTCTCGTTTAACAGTTTCTAATTTAGTGCCAATTTTTGGATTTACTAATCCTATGACAATGCAAACAAAAGCGAACAACAAAACAACAATTTTCAAAATCGGTTTAAAAATTGATTTGTCAGGGCTTAATTTTTTTACCAATTCAATATCTCCAAATTCACGTTGCTTTTTTGTTTTCCAATATAAATTTAATAGAAAAAACAGCACAATTATTGGGATAATGGCTAAAAAGTATAAATATTTTTTTTCGTCCAGTTCGTACATATTATATAAAACCTCTAAAAATTGTTTGTCTTAACAAAATTTCTACCAATAATAATAATCCGGCAATCCAAACAAAAGGACGAAACTTTTCGTCGAAATTATAAAACTTTTGTTCTTCTATTTCTGTTGTTTCTAATTTATTGATTTCTTCATAAATTTCTTTGAGCTTACTATTGCTAGTGGCTCTAAAATATTTTCCGTCTGTTTTTTTTGCGATGCTTTTCATTAAAGCTTCATCAATTTCTACAGGCATCATTCGGAATAAAAAACCTCCTTTAGGTGCATAGGCATAAGGAAACTCAGCCATGCCATTTGTTCCTAAACCTATTGTATAAACTTTAATTCCATATTCTCTTGCAATATCAGCTGCCGTTTCAGGCTCTATAAATCCTGCATTGTTCACCCCATCTGTCAACAAAATGATGACTCTGCTTTTTGCTTTACTGTCTTTTAATCGATTAATGGCAGTGGCCAAACCCATTCCTATTCCGGTTCCATCTTTAATAATATTATCATATTGAATACTTTTGATGGCATTAATCACAACCGATTTATCACTGGTTACAGGCGATTTTGTATAACTTTCAGCGGCATAAACCACTATACCAAATCGATCATTGGGACGGTCATTTACAAAATTAGCAGCCACTTTTTTTAACGATTCCAATCGATTTGGTTTTAAATCTTTGGCTAACATACTCCCGGAAACGTCTGTTGCAATAACTATATCAATTCCACGAGTGGTTTTTGTTTTATTACTGATGTCAACGGTTCTTGGTCTTGCTAAAGCAACAATTAAAAAACTTAAAACTAAAATTCTTAACACAAAAAGAATTGGTTTTAGTTTAGGCAAGACTGAACTTTTTACTTTAAATCCTTTCAAAGAACTCACTTTTAATGTTGCCGTTTGTTTATTTCGCTTCCAAATATGCCATGCTATTGCAACCGGCAATAAAGTGAATAACCAAAAAAACTTTGGATGTAAAAAGGTGATGTTTTCCATAGTTATTTCATTTTGGCAATTTCAACAGAATTCATAATTCGTTCTGTAATTTGATTAGCTGATTCATCTCCTTCATCTTGTAACACCATGACTTGTTGCAAACCTCCCTCTTGAGAAAAGTAAATCATTTCATAATAGGCTTTTCTGCTTTTCTTTGTTATTGGATCAATAATTGTCATTGTACCATAGCCTCTTAATCCGTTAAAACCTTCTTTAGAACTGAATTCTTCTTGTTTCAATAAAATATTCTGTGCTCCTTGTGCTTCCATTATTTCGAGCGACCCTTCCATTGCTTTTGCTAAGTCAATCTTAATTTCTTCTTTAAATTTATTAGTCATTATAACAATGTAATAATGATCTAAAATAGCTCCATATCCAAACATTTGCATGTCTTTCATCAAGGAAGACGATTCTTTGTTCATGTATTTATAAACATCCATTCGTTTCAACACTTTTGGAGTTTCAATTTTTATGGGTGGATTACCGTATTCGCTCAAAACCCATTCCCCTTCCAATAACTCTTTGGTTGGATGACCAATGATTGTGTCTTTTACAAATTCAAATCCTTTGGTTACAATTAAAATTCCCATCACTACAAAAAGTAAAACTATAAATGATAAAACAAGGGTTGTGATTTTGCGTTTTCTTTTTCTTTTTAGGATTTTATCTTTGTTAAAATCATTGTCTACTAACTCTTCTTCTACAACTTCAGGAATTGATTGGTGAATTTTATAAATTGTTTTTTCAATTTTTGATTTGTCTTCTACAATTTCAAATTCAAGTGGTTTTGATTTGGCAAATTTTACTAAATCTGCTTGTTTTAAAACCTTTTCGAGATTTTTTATTGTTTCATCATTTAAAGCTAATTTCTTTTTTACAATTGCAATTTTGAAAGCTGCAATCAATTCGTCGGTAGTGCTTTCCATTGCCGGAATTTCGATGGCTTCCTCAATATATGTTCTGACAATATCTGTCAACTCAGAATAATAAGCTTTAACTTCTCCTCTTTCTACTAAGCTCTTTTTTTCTAATGTTTTTAGGTGAGCTGTTGCTTTTTCAATCGGCGAAGCATAAACAATTTCTTCAACTTTAGGTTTTTTGTTTTTTTGAATTAAATAATAAATCAAATAGCCAATCCCTGCTAAAACAACTAAAATCAATAGATATATCCACCAAGGCCATCCGTCATTATCAACTTGGGTAATATCTTTAATATCATACATCTGTTGTTTTAGCGTATCAACTACCACATTTGAAATTTCAACCAAAACACTATCAGTTGGATAAGGTTTTGAATTGATTATAACTTGTAGAGAAGGAATGACAAATTTTCCGCTATCAAATTGAGTTAAACCATATTTCTTAATTAGTTGATACTTAAAATTTTCCTTGATTGTATCGGTAGGATAACTTTCTAGTACTTCTAAACGTCCAAATAATTTACCTTCCGGAAAAGTCACTTTTGAAAGTGTATCAACCGAAGTTTTTAAAGTCAAATTAATTTGAGCTCCTATTTTAACTTTATTACTATCTACCGAAGTTGTCACTCTTTTTTGTTGAGCAAAAACTATGGTTGAGAACAGAATAAAGAATATATATAATTTTATTTTCATGTTTTGTTTCACAGCTATTCACAAAGGTTAGTTTGAAATTTGCTAATGATTATCTGGATTTAAAGTAGCTTAATAATTTAGTTACATAACTTTCATCTACTCTTGTGTTTACAGTTCCTGAACCACATTTTGAAAAAGTTTCTTTGAAAAAAATTACTTTTTCGTGGTAATATTTTTCATACTCCATCCTAATCGATTTTGAATTGGTGTTTACTAACATTGTTTCGCCTGTTTCAGCATCGAGCATATTTACCATTCCGATATTTGGCATTTTTTCTTCACGAATATCAAACACTCGAATTCCGGTTATATCATGCTTTTTCCCTGCAATTTTAAGGGTATTTTCATAATTATCCTCGGTAATAAAATCAGAAATAAAAAAAACAATAGCTTTCTTTTTCATCACACTGGATAAAAATTTCAATGCATTTGAAATATTAGTTTTATTGCTTTTGGGTTGAAATTCGATTAATTCACGAATAATTCGCAACACGTGTGATTTCCCTTTTTTTGGTGGAATATAAAGCTCAATTTCATCGGAAAATAAAATCAATCCAATTTTGTCGTTGTTTTGAGTAGCTGAAAAAGCCATTGTTGCTGCTATTTCTGTTACAATTTCACTTTTCAACTGATTTTTTGTTCCAAAACTTTCAGAACCGGAAATATCTACCATTAACATCATGGTCAACTCACGTTCTTCTTCAAAAACTTTGATATAGGGATCGTTGTAGCGAGCTGTTACATTCCAATCAATGGCTCGAACATCATCACCAAATTGATACTGACGCACTTCTGAAAAAGTCATCCCACGGCCTTTAAAAGACGTGTGGTATTCACCCGAAAAGATGTGATCGCTCAATCTTCGGGTTTTGATTTCTATTTTTCGTACTTTTTTGAGTAGATCTTTTGTTTCCATCTTCAGTAGTTTTCAGTCGCAGTTTTCAGTCGCAGAAAGTTAACAGATATAAAGCTGTAAACTAAAATTTAAGGTACTTCAATCTCATTTACTATTTTGTTGATCATTTCAACTGAAGTAATATTTTCAGCTTCTGCCTCATACGTGATGCCTATTCTATGACGCAACACATCATGAACCACTGCACGAACATCTTCCGGAATTACATAACCACGACGTTTGATAAATGCATAACATTTTGCTGCAGTAGCTAAATTGATACTTCCTCGGGGAGATGAACCGAAACTGATTAATGGTTTTAGACTTTCTAATTTATATTTTTCAGGGAAACGAGTAGCGAAGATGATATCTAAAATATATTTTTCAATTTTTTCATCCATGTAAACTTCACGAACTGCTTCTTGTGCTCTCAATATTTGTTCAATAGAAATGACGGCGTTTACTTTTTCATGACTTCCTTTTAAATTTTGACGAATAACCATTCGTTCGTCTTCCATTTTTGGATAATCAATTACTGTTTTTAACATAAAACGATCGACTTGAGCTTCGGGTAACGGATAAGTTCCTTCTTGTTCAATCGGATTTTGAGTAGCTAATACTAAAAAAGGTTTGTCTAATTTAAAAGTCGTGTCACCAATGGTCACTTGTTTTTCCTGCATAGCTTCCAACAGAGCAGATTGCACTTTTGCCGGGGCACGATTAATCTCATCAGCAAGCACAAAATTGGCAAAAATGGGTCCTTTTTTGATGGAAAATTCATTTTGTTTGATGTTGTAAATCATCGTACCAATTACATCGGCTGGAAGTAAATCGGGTGTAAACTGAATTCGACTAAACGAACCTTGAACAGCTTGAGATAAGGTGTTAATAGCTAAGGTTTTAGCTAAACCCGGAACTCCTTCCAACAAGATATGTCCCTGCCCCAAAAGACCAATTAACAAACGTTCAATCATATGCTTTTGACCAACAATTACTTTGTTCATTTCATAGGTCAGCAAATCAATAAAAGCACTTTCTCTTTCAATTTTTTCATTGATGGCTCTAATATCCAACGTAGTTGTATTTTCTTCCATTTTATCTGGTTTTATAAACGAAATTTTATTTGTTAAATTTAACAGTGCAAATTGAAAATTTTATTCCTTTCAAGATGTTAACATAGCGTTAAAACTTATTTGAAATAGTACGCTTTAAGAGTGTTTTGTGATTTAGTTTTTATAATTTTAAGACCGAATAAAAAAAGTTGCGGGTTTGAAAGTTTCAGGTTTCAGGTTTCAAGTTAAAATCACCTAATTAATAATTACCCTTTACCTATTGCCATAAATTATAAAAAAATGAAAATAAAATTATCTCCTGTTGTAGCAGGAACTATGAATTGGGGTGTTTTGGACAAAAAGTTAAGTGTCGCTGAAATGTCCAATTTAATTCTAATTTGTTTAGAAAATAAAATAACTACATTTGATCATGCTGATATTTATGGTGGATATACTACAGAAGCATCATTTGGTGAAGCTTTTAAACAAAGTAACATCAATCGTTCAGCCATTCAATTGTTCACAAAATGTGGCATTCAACATCTTTCCGATAATCGAAATAATCGCATTAAGCATTATGATTATTCAAAGGAATACATTGTATGGTCAGTAGAAAATTCGCTGAAAAATCTTCAAACTGATTATTTGGATGTTTTTTTACTTCATCGTCCGAGCCCTTTAATGCAAGCTGACGAAATTGCGGAAGCGATTGAAAAGTTAAAAAAAGAAGGTAAAATAATTGATTTTGGTTTGTCAAACTTTACGCCTTCTCAAACGGATTTAATTCAACAAAAAACGAACGTGTCGTATAATCAAATTCAATTTTCTGCAACTCATTTTCTGCCCATGTTAGACGGAAGTTTAGACCATATGCAAGTTCACAACATCCGTCCGATGGCATGGAATCCATTGGGAAATGTTTTCAGAGAAGATTCTGAGCAAACCAGAAGATTAAAAAAAGTGTTAGTTCGATTAACTGAAAAATACGAAGTAGGAGCCGATATTTTATTGCTTTCTTGGATTAAACATCATCCTTCAAACATTATTCCGGTTGCCGGAACTGTTAATGTTGCCCGCATTCAACAATTGCAAAAAATCGAGCATATAAAATGGGATATTGAAGATTGGTTTGAAATTTGGGCGGATAGTATGGGGAATAAGGTGCCTTAAATTTCAAGTTAGAAAGTTCCGGGTTGCGAGTTTCGGGTTAAAAAGGGATAGATTAAAAAAACAGATTTATGGCTACAATTAATTCATTTGAAGAACTTGATATATGGCAATTAGGTAGAGAAATATGTAAAGATGTTTGGGATAAATTTGAAAACAAATCCTTAGGAAAAGATTTTGAGTTAAAGAACCAAATGAATCGTTCTTCTGGTTCAATTATGGATAATATTGCTGAAGGATTTGAAAGAAACGGCAGAAGAGAATTTATTAACTTTTTAAGCTATTCAAAAGGTTCTTGTGGTGAATTAAGATCACAATTATTTAGAGCGTTTGATAGAAATCACATTTCTAAAGAAGAATTTGAATTCTTAAAAGAAAAAACAATTACAGAAAGTAAAAAAATAGGTTCTTTTATGGCTTATTTAGTAAAATCTGATCATAAAGGCAGTAAGTTTGATAAATAGTTAAAAGGCAGTAAAGTTGAGAGTTAACCCATAACTCGCAACCCGTAACCCGCAACTTTCTAACCCGTAACTTTAAAAATGATCAACAAACGCCTTCTTATCAAAAACCTATTAGCTCACAACGATGAGAGTAGCTTTTATGACAAAAAACGTCAGTTGAATTTGCATTCTAAAGAAGGGAAGGCTAAATTTTTAAAACATATTTGTGCATTATCTAATTCTAACCCAACCAATAATTCGTATATCGTTGTGGGTGTAGAAGATAAGGATAATGAGATTACCGGAGATGATTTTTTTGATGATAGTCGAATTCAAAATTTAGTGAATGCTTATTTAGAAAATCCTCCCAAAATTCAATATGAAAATGTTCCTTTTCCAAACCTACCGAAAGATAAAGTAGTGGGATTGGTTACCATAAAAGCAAATTCCAAAGTTTCCTTTTTTAAAAAAGGAATTCACACTACTCAGGCTCGTACCGTTTTTATTCGAAGAGGAAGTAATTCAATCCCCACAGAAGATAAAGTTCCCTTTTCAAAATTGAACACTGAAACAGTAATTGGCATTGAAAATAATTCGAGAAACAGTATTTCACACACTCTGGAAGGCGTTTTAGATTTTTTAAATAACCGTCATAAAGATATGGCTACCAACTACCATGTTTTCAAAGAACTTTTTGTCGTTTGTTGGGCAGGTCATAAGAAAAAAGTGCGGGATAAAACCTTCTTTTCCAGAGTTGATATTGAATTAATTAATGAGCAAGTAAAACTTTTTTATTCCGCCTTTGATGAAGTGACGATAGAATATGATAATAAAACTTTTTCGATTACTGAATATGTTCCGTTAGGGTTGAATGACAAAACGAGTTATTATCCGCTAGAAAAGCAAACGCTGACCTTTTTTGACAACGGTTATTACAAAATTGAAACTTTCTTTTTATTTGAACCGCCTCAATACAATCGAAAAATGATGTTTCATATTTACAATTCAAACTTATCTTTGCTGCAGAAATTGCAAAAAGGAATTTCCTTATCTGAAAGAGAAAAAAGAGATTTGTTGAATTTACCTTCTACGCTGATGATTTGTTTTTTGAATGGATTTGAAGACGCTAAACAAAAATTAATTGATGCCAAACCTTTACTAAAAGCAACTGAAAACCCATCGGTTTATGTAAATTTTAAAGAAACGTTACGCATTTTGAGAAAAATGAAATATGATAAAAACAATGACTAATAAATTTGTAATTGGTGACATTCACGGTGGTCTTCGGGCTTTACATCAGGTGTTGGAAAGAAGCCAAGTCACAAGAGAAGACACTTTAATTTTCTTAGGCGATTTTGTCGATGGTTGGAGCGAATCACCCCAAGTGCTTGATTTTTTAATTGAATTAAATAAAAAACAAACCTGTATTTTCATACGAGGCAATCATGATGATTTATTGTTGAATTATCTAAAAACAAATTCCTATCATCAAGAGTGGATTAAACACGGAGGTCAATCAACTATCGATTGTTATCAAAAAGTTTCTACTGTTGAACGAAAAAGACACATCGAATTTTTAGAAGGATTAAAAGATTATTATCTTGATGACCAAAACAGACTCTTTATTCACGCCGGTTTTACCAATATGAACGGAATTGATTTTGAATATTTTCCGAAATTATTTTATTGGGATAGAACCTTGTGGGAAACTGCACTAAGTTTAAATCCTACCCTTTCTAAAGACAGTATTTTTTATCCAAGACGTCTCAAATTATATAACGAAATCTATATTGGCCATACACCAACAACACGAATAAACGAAACAATTCCAACAAACAAAGCCTGTATTTGGAACATTGATACCGGTGCAGCATTTGTTGGCCCATTAACAATTTTAAACGTAGATACTAAGGAATATTGGCAAAGTGAACCCTTGCCACAATTATATCCCAATGAAAAAGGAAGAAATTAATGTTTGCGTGTTAAAATTAAAATTAATATATTTGAAAAATTTTTATAACAATGAAATCGATATTAACAACGCATTTGCGTAAATAAACACCCATAAAAAATAAAGTAATTCTAATAACTTATAAAAAAAATAATTATATACATATGAAAAAATTATTCACTTTTGGATTGATTTTAAGTGCATTTTTAGCTAATGCACAAGCTTACAGGGGAGAAGGAGATCAAAAATTTCAATTAGGTGTTAACTTTCAAGATCAAGCAACAGGAATTACTTTCTTTTATGATCGTGGAATTGGAGAAAATATTTCAATCGGTTTGCAAACTGTCTATCTTTTAGGTGTTGATGGAGATGGTTCTGAATTTAAAGATGAATTTGACATCAAAGCTCGTTTTAATGCCAATATTGGAAGTGTCATGAAGTTACCTGAAACTATTGATATTTATCCCGGTTTAAATATTGGTCTTAGAAATTTTGGAGCACATGCCGGGGTTCGTTATTTCTTTTCAGACGGATTTGGAGTGTTTTCTGAAGTTGGATTTCCAATTGCCTCTTACGACAAAAACCCTGTTGGTTATGAAAAATTAAACAATCAATTCCAATTTAGTATTGGTGCTTCTTTCAATCTATAATCAAATTTCCAAACGAGCATCATCGGAAAAAAACTACAATACCGAGGCGGTTCAAAATGTGAAATAAGTAGAATTGAAGACGATTTAGTAGTTTATACTGTAGCCCATAAAACAGAGGAAAGTTTGGAAAATAGTATTTTGATTACAAAAGCGTTAAAAGACCAAATAGAAAATCCAGAAACAACAAATGCAGCAGATTGGCGAGGATTAAATGACAGCATGTGGAACGAGAATCTACCTGTACAAATCGTTTGTTGGCGAATGTTAGCCCGATTAAAAAATCACGATTTACTGGAAATGATGTATTTGGATGAAGATGCTTTAGCGTGGGTAAAATCAACCAATGAAGGAGATGAGGAAGAAGGAAAAATTATTCACAAATATTTGAATGGAAACATATTGAAAGACAGCGATTCAGTGGTTTTGATTAAAGATTTAGATGTAAAAGGTGCTAACTTTACAGGAAAACGTGGAGCTGCTGTTCACAACCATTAAATTGGTTTGGGATAATGCTAATTTAATTGAAGGACGCGTTGAAAATCAAAGTATTTATATTTTGACTCAATACGTAAAGAAAACGAAATAATTTTCTATTTGAGAAAATCATACCATTAAAAAACCCTGCATAATTAGTTATTTTGCAGGGTTTTCTGTTAAAAATTACTAGTTTAATAAACTTTTAATTTGGCACCAAAACCACATGGATTTGTTGTGGAATTACATGACACACATCTCGAGTGACAGTTATACTTTCAGTGGAGTAGGTTTGATATCCTTCTTTTGAAACGATAATGATATAATTCCCTTCCCGTTCATAAGCACCGGAAAAAATTGGATCATTTTCATTCACCACTACTAGTGTTTCTGAATAATTGCCATCTGTTGCAACCACAGTTACACCTTCACTGGTGATGGAACTCATTGCCCCTAAACTAACCGAAACATTCAATGCTGCTTTTGCTTCTTGTGTACAATAAACTTCATCGTCATCATCGCAAGTCATTGCAAGTAAAAACGGTGTGAAAGCCAATAATAAAAAGATTTTTTTCATGTGTTTACTTTTTTGATTATTGTTTAGATGCTAAAAAAGTAAATTAGTTGCGTAAAAAAAACCTGCAAAATTAAAAATTTGCAGGGTTTTCTTTTTTCTATATTCTTTGTTCTATCCTCTTAAGATTACAAATCAAATTTAATTCCTTGAGCCAAAGGCAATTGGTCAGAATAATTGATTGTGTTCGTTTGTCTTCTCATGTACACTTTCCAAGAATCAGAGCCACTTTCACGTCCACCACCGGTTTCTTTTTCACCGCCAAAAGCACCTCCAATTTCTGCTCCGGAAGTTCCAATGTTTACGTTGGCAATTCCACAATCTGAACCGGAGAATGACAAGAATTTCTCAGCTTCTTTCAATTCATTTGTCATAATGGCAGAAGACAATCCTTGTGCAACTCCGTTTTGTAATTCAATTGCGTTTTCAACTTCACCGCTATATTTCATAAGGTATAAAATTGGAGCAAACGTTTCATGTTGTACAATTTCAAAATTATTGTCGGCTTCAATAATGGCTGGTTTTACATAACAACCGGATTCATAACCTTGTCCATTCAAAACACCTCCGTCAACTAGTACTTTTCCACCTTCCGCTTTCGCTTTTTCGATGGCTGCTAAATAGATATTTACCGCATCGACGTCAATTAAAGGGCCGATGTGATTTTTTTGATCGAGTGGGTTACCAATTGTTAATTGTTTGTAGGCTCCAACAATCGCATCTCTCACTTTATCATAAACCGTTTCGTGAATAATTAACCTTCTTGTTGAAGTGCATCGCTGTCCGGCAGTTCCCACAGCACCAAAAACAGCACCCGGAACCACAACTTTTAAATCTGCAGTTGGTGTGATGATAATAGCGTTATTTCCTCCTAATTCTAATAAGGATTTTCCAAAACGTTGAGCAACCGTTGTTCCAACAATTCTTCCCATTCTGGTGGATCCTGTAGCAGAAATTAAAGGAATTCTAGTGTCGGTAGTCATCATTTCACCAACTTTGTAATCGCCATTGATGATACAAGAAATTCCTTCCGGTAAATTATTATCTTTTAAAACTCCTGCAATAATATTTTGACACGCGATAGAACATAATGGAGCTTTTTCGGATGCTTTCCAAACGCAAACGTCGCCGCAAATCCATGCCAAAGCAGTGTTCCAAGACCAAACAGCCACAGGAAAATTAAAAGCAGAAATGATTCCTACTACGCCTAAAGAATGCCATTGTTCTCGCATTACGTGGCTAGTACGTTCAGACGGAATCGTTTGCCCGTTTAATTGACGTGATAAACCGACAGCAAAATCGCATATGTCAATCATTTCCTGCACTTCACCATAGCCTTCTTGCAACGATTTACCCATTTCATAGGAAACTAATTTACCTAGAGGCTCTTTCAATTCTCTTAATTTGTTTCCAAATTGACGAACAATTTCACCACGTTGTGGAGCTGGCATTGCTCTGAAGGTTTTGAATGCCGCAGTTGCGGTTTGCATTACTTTTTCATAATCGGCTGCGGTGGTAGTTTTTACTTTTCCAATTAATTGACCATCAACAGGCGAATAACTTTCCAATATTTCTCCATTTGCAAAATGGTTATTTCCGGTTGAAGTTCCTTCGTTAATGGCTTTTACACCTAATATTGCTAAAGCTTCGGTCATGCCGAATTGTTGTGCGATTGTTGACATTACAACTTTTTTAAAGGTTTTTGTTATATTTTTTACGAAGATACCGAAATATTTCGATTTTGAAAACTGCTTCGTTTTCATTCTTAGCTTACTAATGAAACTTATTGAATGATATTAACATCTGATTTGTCTATAAAAAAATTTGTGAATAAGCGCGGTTGCTTTTTTTACCGCTGATTCGCAGATTTGATTATTTGGCTGTAAATCGCGGATCGGTTTCCATGATAGTACCGCAATTTTTACATGTTCGCAACTCAATCGAATTATAAAAGTGCTCAAAGTGTTTTAAAAAATCTTCTTCGATGTCTTTTAATTCGAAATATACTTCGTATAATTTTTGATTACAATTGTCGCAAAACCATAACAAACCATCAGGAATATCTCTCCCAACTCTTTTACGTTCGACAACTAGTCCGATGGAATTTTCAGAACGATTGGGAGAATGTGGCACTTTTGCAGGAAGTAAAAACATATCGCCTGCCGAAAGTTTCATTGCTTTTTTCTCACCTTTGTCTTGAATATAAACAGTTATTTCCCCTTCCAGCTGATAAAACAGTTCCTCCGTTTCATTGTAGTGGTAGTCTTTTCGGGCATTCGGTCCGCCAACAATCATCACAATATAATCTCCGGAATCAACATAAATATTTTTATTGCCAACAGGTGGTTTAAGCAAGTGACGGTTTTTTTCAATCCATTTAGTTAGATTGAATGGTTTTTGTATAGCCATTAGATAAACTTTTAGAATTGTAAAGTTATAAAATAAAAAAAGCCGAAATGAATCGGCTTTACATTTATTTATATTCTTTCACCAAGTAAATATAAACCGGGAAGTGATCACTAAAACCCGGTTCAGAAGGTGAGTTTCGTAGAGGATATCCCTTATACTGTCCGGTTTGCTGAATCATATACGGTTTGTTGTAAATACCGGCTTTCCAATATTGGTAGGTTGAAAAATCTTCCAATACAAATTGCTGCGAAACCATAATTTGGTCAAAAATATCACCGGAATCACGATAAAACAAAGAAGAATTACCATCTTTTGCCATTTGTTCAAAAGGATTGAAAATATCGCCAGGTTCTTTTAATTCTGTTTTTTTAAGTTTGGCACTAATTTCTTTTTTTACACTTTTATTATAAGGTCCATCATTCAAATCGCCCATAGTAATAATTTTTGCATTAGGATTTATCATTAATAAAGAATCCATTATCTTTCTGTTTAAGGCTCCTGCAGCTTCACGATAAGGACTGCTTCTTTTTTCACCTCCTGAACGGGAAGGCCAGTGGTTAATAATAAAATGCATTTCTTCTCCATCTAAGTATCCGCTAACTAAAAGTTGATCCCGCGTATAAACTCTTTTTCCACTACCATCAAAATTAGTTATGATTAATGGGATATTTGCAGAGCTTGTTGGCGTAAAGTGTTTCTTTTGATATAAAAACCCAACATCAATTCCTCTGCTATCGGGAGAATCATAATGAACAATTCCGTAATCTTTAGCTAACAATTTAGGTGTTTTAATCAAATCTTCTAAAACACCTCTGTTTTCAATTTCACAAACACCTATGATTGTTGGAGAATTAGCTTGTTTTTCGTTGACTGCAATTTCTGAAAGAACTCTTTCAAGATTTTTTAATTTTTGTTGGTATTTATCACTCGTCCATCCTTGTGCTGGTGTATATTCTTCGTCAAAAACATTAGGATCATCTTTTGTATCGAAAAGATTTTCAAGGTTATAAAACGCAACGGTATGCACTTTATACTTTTTGTCTTGGGCAATGACACTGTTTATTGCGAAAATCACAACAAAAACAGCTATTAACTGTTTAATTTTCATAAATTGTATATTAAATTACTATCAAGTTTATTACAAACTTTACACCAAAAGTAAATAATATTATTAAAAGATGTACATTTGCGGGCTGTTAAGAAATAATTAACTTAACGAACGTAAATTAATTCTATATTTTTTATGAAAAAACTAGTTTTTAGTATTTTACTCATGATGCAGGTGATTGTGGTTTTTGGACAACAAACATCTAGTATTACAGGTAAAATCGTTGATTCTAAAACTCAAAAACCGCTTCAGAGTATTGTTGTTGCAGTCCAAAACACAACATTAATTAAACTTACTGATGCACAAGGTGTTTTTATTATTGAAAATGTACCTGTTGGAGAACATTTAGTTTTAGTGAGAAGCACAGGTTACCTACAACAATTATTATCAGTTGATGTTGTAGCTGGACAAACGTTAGACTTAGGTGTAATTGCTCTTGAAGAAGACATTACGACTGAGCAACAGTTAAGTCTAGTCACCATTACTGAATCAGATTTAGGAGATGACAATAGTGGCTCCGATAATACCGCTGGACTTCTGCAAGCAACGCGTGATGTATTTCAACAAGCAAGTGCATTCAATTGGGGTCAAGCAAGATTTAGAATAAGAGGTCTTGACAACGAATATGGTACTACCATGATAAATGGAGTTATTATGAACAAAATTTATGATAACAGACCACAATGGGGAAATTGGGGTGGTTTAAATGACGCTACCAGAAACCAAGACTTCACTATGGGTTCTACTGCTTCAGACCATACTTTTGGTGGAATTTTAGGGACTCAACAAATTTATACCAGAGCTTCCATTTTCAGACCTGGAACCAGATTATCTTTTTCTGGAACCAATACCAATTATAGTTGGAGAATGATGGGTACCTATGCTTCAGGGATGGACAAAGACGGTTGGGCTTTTGTTATTTCAGCATCAAGACGTTTTGCTCAAGAAGGTTATTTTGAAGGAACAGATTATTCTGCAAATTCAGTTTTTGCCAGTATAGAGAAAAAAATCAATAATAGTCATAGTTTAAACTTTACTTCTATTTATGCTCAAAACAGTAGAGGGAAAAATTCTCCTAATACGAATGAAGTAACTGCTATTGCCGGCGAAAAATATAATTCCTATTGGGGTTACCAAGACGGTGAAAAAAGAAATTCAAGAGATAGAGATTTAGAAGAACCTATTTTCATGTTAAGTCATTATTGGAATATTAGTCCTAAAACTAAATTAAATTCAAACGTAACGTATCAATTTGGTTCTATTGGGAATTCTAGAATAGACTTTCAAGATGTAACAAATCCTGATCCAACTTATTATAGAAATTTACCAAGTTATTTTTCATCATTGTACAACAATAATCCGGATGATGTAATGCAACAAAACCCTGCTGCTTATCAACCGGGTGGATTAGGTGGTATTTTTACACCTGATTTAGTTGGAGCTACAAATGCCAATTTCTTTAATCAACGTCAGATTAATTGGGATTCCATGTATTTAGCTAATTCTATTCCTATTGTTGATGAAAATAATCAGGAAATCGGTCGTGAAAAAGCAAGAAGTAAGTATGTTTTGTATCAAGACAGAACAGATGACAAAACTTGGACATTTAATACGATACTAAACTCTCAATTAAGTGACAATATTGGACTTAATGGTGGAGCCTCTTACACAAGATTAAATTCAAATAACTATCAATATTTAGAAGATTTACTAGGTGGTCTTTATTATGACGACATCGATAATTTTCAAGATGGTGATGCTTCTCAGTCGGATTTAAATAATCCGGACAGAAAAGTCGTAGAAGGTGATAAATACGGTTACAACTATAACTTATATGCTAACGTATTAAGAGCTTTTACTCAGTTTAAATTTACTTTCAAAAAAATTGATTTCTATGTAGCTCAAGAATTTACACGTTCTGAATACCAAAGAGAAGGTCTTTATAAAAATGGAATTTATCCAACAAATTCTTTTGGTGATGGTGAAAAAATTGCTTTTGATAATTTTGGATTTAAAGGCGGATTGACTTATAAACTTACCGGTAGACATTTTATTAATTTTAACGGTGTCTATATGACCAAAGCTCCTTCTTTAAGAAATACTTTTCCAAATGCACGTTTAAGTAATTTTGTGTTTGACGGATTAGACAGCGAAACAATTTCCAGTGCAGATTTAAGTTATATTATTAGAACACCAAAATTAAAAGCAAAAATTACAGGATACTATTCTAAAATTCAAAATGCAACGGAAACTTCTTTCTTTTTTGCTGAAGGTGCTTTAGAAGATACTGATGATGATGGTGGAGATGCTTTTGTAGCTGAGTTTGTTACCGGTATGGATAAACTTCAAATTGGTGGTGAATTTGGTTTAGAATATCAAATCACCTCAACAATTAAAGTGAATGGTGCTGCTGCGTACGGACAATATACTTATGCAAACAATCCTAATGTATATTTAAATGTGGATGCCAATGCAGTAAATGATTTACCTCCATTAATTGACCTTGGAACTTCTAAATTAAAAGATTACAAAATCCCCGGATCACCTCAACAAGCTTATTCCTTAGGTATGGAATATAGAGACCCTAAATTCTGGTGGATTGGAGCAAACGTAAATTATTTAGCAGATAGCTATCTAGACGTTTCTGCATTGATGAGAACAGATAATTTCTTCAGAAATCCAGCAGACATTAACGGTTACCCTTTTCCAGAGGCTACTGAAGAAAGAGCTAGAGAGTTGTTAAAACAAGAAAAATTTGATAGCTTTACTTTAGTAAACCTTGTAGGCGGTAAATCATGGAGAATAAGCAATAAGAACAGAAATACCATTGGTTTCTTTGCTTCAATCAATAACATTTTTGACGTTACATACAAAACAGGTGGTTTTGAACAAGCCAGAAATGCTAATTACAGAGAATTAAATCAAGACGTTTCAAGTGGAACGCCATCTTTCGCTCCAAAATATTTTTATGGTTACGGAAGAACCTATTTTGTTAACTTTTACATCAACTTATAATTAAAATACTATGAAAACTAATTTTTTAAAATCCATCTTTTTTATGGCTCTTGTAGCAGGTTTTACTACTAGCTGCGTGAACGATGATGACTATGCTGTTCCTACATTGGAATGTATGGATTCAACGTTGCAAAAAACAAAAGAAGTAGCTCAAATCCCTGCTTCAACAAATATTTCTCAATATTTGGCTGATGATATCATTGAAGCCTATGTTACTTCAAGTGATGAAGGCGGAAATTTTTACAAATCAATCTCTATGCAAACCTTAGATGGTTCAAAAGCATTTAGTGTTCCTGTTGATGTTACCTCAACTTTTATCAATTTTGAACCGGGTAGAAAAGTATTCATTAAAATGAAAGACCTATATACTGATGTTAGTAATGGTGGAATGCGTATTGGTGGAATTTACGTGAATTCTTCTAATGTCCCTTCTGTTGGAAGACTTTCTGAATCTTTATATAAAACTGTCTTAAGCCGTTCTTGTACTATCGTTCCTGAAAGCGATTTGGTAAAAACCTTGACCGTTGCTCAAGCTAAAAATGATGCTGTAATCAATACATTAATTGAAATTGATGCCGTTCAGTTTTCTGATGCAGCAATTACTACAACTTATTATGATCCAAATAATGATTTAGGCGGTGCTACAAATCATTTGTTAGTTGATGCTGATGGAAATTCTGTAATTTTCAGAACCAGTAGTTTTGCTAATTATGCCGGAAAACCGGTTGCAACAGGAAGAGGAAAAGTTAGAGGAGTAATGACTAAATTTGGTTCAGATTATCAATTTGTTGCCAGAACAGAAAGAGATATTCAATTAACCGGAGAAAGATTGGCTCCTCTATTCTCTGAAAGTTTTGAAGGTATCACTTCTACAGGAAATAATCAATTTATTGCATTACCGGGCTGGTCTAATGTATCCATAAATGCGGGTGCAGAAAAATGGGAAGCTAGAATTTTCAGTGGTAACAAATATGCACAAATGTCTGCTTTTGGAACAGGTGAAAATAATGTAGATACTCGCTTAATTACTCCTGCTATAAATCTTGATAATACAACCGCTGAATTTTTACGTTTCGGTTACAAAACAGGATTTGCAAATGGAATTGCTCTTTCAGTTTGGTATTCTACAGATTACGATGGTTCCGGAACAGCTGCTGCAATTAATGCCGCTACATGGACTCAGTTTAGCGTTAATTTAAATGTTCAAGATACTTCATATTCCTCCACTTTTTATAGTTCAGGAAACATTGATATGTCCGGAATTAATGGTACAGTCTATGTTGCTTTTAGATATGAAGGTTCTGCAACCGGAGTCACCACTACTTATCAGGTTGATAATATTGAAGTTTTCGGAGAATAATTAGTCCCTATAACATGAAAAAAGTATCCCTTATATTTATGTCAATCTTCGCCTTGTTCATTTCTTGTGATGAAGATGATGATACAACATTTGTCCAAGAAAATTATGTGCTTGGAAAATGGTATGTAAATCAAATTGGTACAATCAACGCAAACAATACAATCGTTTATGAAGATTATATTAATGCGACCGATTGTGAACATGATAACCTAGTTTTAAATGAAAATAAAACCTTTGAAGAAAATGATTTTGAATTCATTAATTCTAGTTGTCAAAATTTTCAAACAACCGGTTCATATGAAGTTGAAAACAATAAAATTGTTTTAACCTATGTGGATAGTGAAGGAGTTTCAATGGAACATGTTCTATCCATTGTTACATTAACATATGAAGAAATCAACCTAAGTTACACTGACACCGAAACAAATGAAATCGTGTTTCTGAAATTACGAAAAGAATAAATAGTATTCTTTTTTATAAATATAAAGTGAGACTTAGGTTTCACTTTTTTTATTTCTATATTTTAATAAACCCTAAATTATTGTTTAAAAACAATATTAATTAATTTTTTATAGGGTATAGCTTTAATTAAAATAGATTTTTTATATTTTTACCCTAATAATTTATAGGGTGTGTTGTGAAAATAGAGAAAAGATGGATGATTTCATTTGTTATAATTAGTATTATAGCCATTAGTGGGTTATTTTGGTCACCAATAAAAGCACTTGAATCTTCAACTTTTAATTCAGCAGATACGATTGTCCCTGCTGATGTGGCTTGGTTGCTAACCTCATCCTGTTTAGTATTGCTAATGACACCCGGTCTTTCCTTTTTTTACGGTGGTATGGTCGGGAAAAAGAATGTAATCTCCACCATGTTGCAAAGTTTTATTTGTTTGGGAGTTGTTACCTTACTTTGGGTCATTGTCGGGTTTAGCTTAGCATATGGTGATTCTATTGGATTTAGTATTGCCGGAAAACATTATGGTCTTTTCGGAAATCCTTTCCAATTTGCCTTTTTTGATCAAGTTGGTCTTTTGCCACATACTAAAATGGCTTCTACAATTCCTTTTATTTTATTTGCTCTTTTTCAAATGAAATTTGCCGTTATAACTCCGGCAATTATAACCGGTTCATTTGCTGAAAGAGTTAGATTCATTTCTTATTTGCTTTTTATTTGTCTGTTTACACTGTTTATTTACACACCGTTGTGTCATATGGTTTGGCACCCGAATGGTCTGTTGGGAAGCTATTTTGGAGTGAAAGACTTTGCGGGCGGAACTGTTGTTCACATGAGTGCCGGTTTTGCAGCTTTAGCTGGTGTTCTTGTACTTGGCAAACGTAAAAATAGCGATCATATTCCAACCAATATTCCGTTTGTGCTTTTAGGAACAGGAATGTTATGGTTTGGTTGGTTTGGATTTAACGCCGGTTCTGCCTTATCTGCTAATGCTACAGCAGCTATGGCATTTGCTACTACTACGGTAGCATCAGCTTCTGCTATGTTAACTTGGATTTTCTTTGATCGTCTTCACGGACGAAAAGTTTCTGCTTTTGGTGCATGTGTAGGAGCCGTTGTTGGGTTGGTGGCGATAACTCCTGCTGCGGGATTTATTAGTATTCCTCAAAGCATATTCTTTGGGTTTATTGCCGCAATTGTGTCAAATAAAATGCTTTATTGGAAAAAATTAAAATCTATCGATGATACTTTAGATGTTTTTGCATGTCATGGAGTTGGAGGAATAATGGGAATGATTTTAACCGCCATTTTTGCTGAAGGAGAAAATGTAAGTTTGTTACACGGAGGTTGGTCAGTTTTTGGCCATCACATGGCGGCTTTAATTTTAGTTGCAGGATTCACTTTCTTTGGCTCAATAGCATTGTATAAAATTACTAATTTTATCATTCCGTTAAGAGTTTCTGAAGAGTCTGAAATAATTGGTTTAGACTTATCACAACATGATGAAAAATTTTAATGGTGAAGTCAGCAAAGAAAAATAAGAAAAATTATTTTGCATTTTCAGAAGCTACTAATTCTTTATAAATAACATCCCAAGCTTTATCCCGTATAGCTTTTTTGTCATCAACGGTAAACCCTTGGGTTAAAATAAATTTGTGCATTTTAACTCGCATAATTCCGGGGCTACCACTAAAAACTGTGTAAGAAAGTCTTTTTTTATTGTCTAAAAAAGACATTGGCACAATAGGAATTTGATGTTCAATAGCCAAACGAAAAGCTCCGTCTTTAAAATCCGCCAAGACAATGGATTCGTCTTCGGGTACCATTCCCTCGGGGAAAATACAAATACTGAGTCCTTGATTTAATCTTTTTTGAGCCCGTTCATATACCGCTAATCTGCTTTTTGAATTCTCTCTATCTACTAAAATACAAGTTCTTTTGTAGAAAAACCCAAACAACGGAATCTTAGAAAGTTCTTTTTTTCCCACAAAAACAAATGGGTTTTTTGCAACGACCAACATCAACATAATATCCACCATTGAGGAATGATTGGCCACGAGCATATAGCTTTCCCCTTTTTTAAATTTTTGTTCTTGTACTATTTTTGTATAAAATCCCATTCCAATTAAAATTCCTCTAGCCCACACTTGAGCTAATCTAAAAAAGAACGGATACCATGATTCTTTCAAAATAGAAACAAATAATAAAGGAAAAAGAACAACTATGATTACTCCTATAAGGATATAAAACCACACTCGCCAAAGCAACCAAAATAGAATTTTAAAAATTTTCATGAAGCCAAATGTAAGCAAAGCAATGTAAATATTAAATCATATAACTAACTTTGTTCTTTTCAAAAAATATTTAACCTCTAAATTTTGCAACCTTTTTAGAAAACTTTGCGAACTTTACAGAATATATACCAAGCATTATGTCAAAAATACTCACCGGAATACAAGCCACAGGCACTCCTCATTTGGGTAATTTATTAGGTGCTATTTTACCGGCCATCGAGATGGCTAATCAGCCTGAAAATGAATCTTTTTTATTCATTGCTGATTTACATTCTATTACACAAATAAAAGATGGTTCATCTTTACGCGAAAATACGTATAGTGTTGCAGCATCTTGGTTAGCTTGCGGTTTAGACATCAATAAAGTTGTTTTTTATCGTCAAAGTGATGTGCCTCAAACAACTGAATTGTCTTGGTATTTGAGTTGTTTTTTTCCATTCCAACGATTAACCCTGGCACATTCTTTCAAGGACAAAGCCGACCGACTGGAAGATGTTAATGCTGGTTTATTTTCTTATCCGATGCTCATGGCAGCTGATATTTTATTATATGATGCAGAAGTCGTTCCGGTAGGAAAAGATCAATTACAACACTTAGAAATCACCCGAGATGTAGCTTCACGATTTAACCACCAAATGGGTGAAACCTTTGTGTTGCCCGATGCTAAAATTCAAGAAGAAACCATGTATATTCCTGGAACTGACGGGCAAAAAATGAGTAAGTCACGGGGAAATATAATTAATATTTTTTTAGATGATAAAGCCTTACGGAAACAAATTATGTCAATTGAAACCGACAGCAAACCGCTAGAAGAACCCAAAGACCCAAAAAATTGCAAGGTTTTTGCTATTTATAAATTAGTTGCTACCCCTGAACAAATTAAAAACATGACCGCAAATTACTTGAGAGGAAATTATGGATATGGACATGCTAAACAAGCTTTGTATGAATTAATTTCTGATCGATTTAAAACCGAAAGAGAACAATATCAATATTACATGAACAATCTTCCTGAAATTGACAAAGCATTAGCTGAGGGAGCTGAAAAAGCGAGTAAGATTGCTGACGGTATTTTGAAAAGAGTTAGACAAAAACTAGGATTTTTATAATATGAAAAAAATCTTACTACTGTTGTTTTTATTTGGCTGTATAACTGTTTTTTGCCAAAGCAATCAACCCGTATATATTTTATTCAACCAAGATGCAACTGCAACTTGTCAATATCCTGTTACGAAAGTTCCTGTCAAAAAAATCAAACTGAATTATACCCAAAAAAGACATCGAAAAGTTAATGTCACGCGATTTATTTTGTGTCGAAACATCTTTGTTTTTGAATTAATGAAGAATAAATTTGAAACCGTTGAAGCAGCCGTTGTTTCACAATATAAAATTGTCACCATTGAAGAAATATTAGCTCGGGAAGAAGAAATGGAATTCAAACAAAACATCAACGAACTCTTTCCTAAAATATACCTACTAGAGTCAATTGAAAACGGTCAATATGCAAAATATGAGGTCATTTGGGAAAAAGTACAATAATTAAATTGCTTCAAACAATTTCCCGGGTAACGGCCGAACAACACCTTTTAACTCCATGTTCAATAAAATGGAGGATAATTGATAGATTGGAAATTCACATTCTAAAGCAATAATATCCATCAATTCTTTCCCTTTTTGAACTAAATAATCATATACTTTTTGTTCTTCGTTTTCCAATGAAACAAACAGTTGTTTTTGAATTGATTTAGTCTTTTTATTCTCCAATTCCCAATTTAAAATGTATACTAAATCAGCTGCAGAGGAAAGCAAATGTGCACGTTGTGTTTTAATTAAATTATTACATCCCTGACTGTATTTGTCAGTAATTCTTCCGGGAACTGCAAAAACATCGCGGTTATAATCATTGGCTAACGTAGCTGTTATTAAGGAGCCTCCTCTATCGGCACTTTCAATAACAATAGTTGCTTCTGACATGCCTGCGACAATTCGGTTTCTTTTGACAAAATTTTCTTTTTCAGGATTAGAAGTGCTCCAAAATTCCGTTAAAAATCCGCCATTTTGTTCTATCTTTGAAATGTACTTTTTATGGGTTTTGGGATATACTTGGTTTAGTCCGTGAGCTAAAACACCTATCGTTTGCAGGTTATGTTCCATCGCAACTTGGTGAGCCATAATATCTACACCATAAGCAAAGCCACTCACAATAACTGGATTTAATGGAGCTAAATCTTCAATAAGTTTCTTGCAAAATTCTGTTCCGTAGCTTGTTATTTTTCGCGTACCAACTATGCTAATAATTCGTTTAGCTCGCAAATCTATATTTCCCGACGAAAAAATAATTGGAGGGCCATCAATACAATGTTTTAATCGCTCCGGATATTTTTCGTCTAAAAAAGAATGAAAAGCTATTTTTTCTTTTTCAACAAAGTCGATTTCTTGTTGAGCCAACTTAAAAACACTTTTATCGGAAAGATTTTTTAATAAAATTTCACCAATACCGTCAATGGATAACAATCTATTCTTTTTGGTTTCAAACACTTTTTCGGCAGAGCCACAGTGGTTGATGAGTTTTTTGGCAACTATGTCACCTACTCCTTCTGCTTGCAGTAAGGCGAGCGTAAAATATAATTCTGATGTCGTCATGGCGTATAAATGAAAATCAAAGAAACATATTTTTTGTGTGTTTTAAAAGCTTTTTTGCTAAATTTTTTCTCCCAAATTGATTAAAACCTATTTCAATTTAAAGAGAACAAAATTTAATATTATGACCATTAAACAGTTATCAAATTTTGGTAAATTGTTAATAAAAATTGAGTGTAAAATTTTGATTTGGGAGTTGAATATTTTTTCTTTGTTGTGATGAGAATAGAACAACACATTTCCCAATTATTGTATCGCTACCAATGTGTAACGGTACCAGGATTTGGTGCTTTTTTAACTGAAAACCGTTCTGCTCAATTAGTTCAGGATACTAATACATTTTATCCTCCTAAAAAAGTATTGTCATTTAATTTTCATTTGAAAAACAATGATGGTCTTCTAGCTAATCACATATCACTTTGTGAAAAGATAGATTATGAAAAAGCTGTTGCCTTGATTGAAGAAGAAATAACCGCATGGAAATTTTCAATTCAAAAAAGCGAGGCACTGACACTTAAAAATATTGGAAAACTATCACTAAACAGTGAAAACAGCTTGGTTTTTGAACCAATTGACAATTTAAATTATGCAACAGATTCTTTTGGTTTAACCTCTTTTATCTCTCCAAAAATTAAACGAGAAGTTTATAAAAAAGAAGTTGAAAAATTAGAAGAAAAAACACCCATTCTTTTCACACCTGAAAAAAGAACTTCTTCTTGGATTAAATATGCTGCGGTTTTTGCTTTTGGGATTGGTATGGCAGGATTTTTCGGAAACCAATGGTATGAAAAGAAAATTGCAAATGAAACCTTATTAGTAGAAAAAGCTGTTCAACAAAAAGTAGATAATAAAATTCAACAAGCAACTTTTTTTATTGAAAACCCAATTCCTTCCGTTACTTTGTCAGTTGAGGAAGAAAGTAATTCTAATCAATATCATATTGTTGCCGGTGCCTATAAAGAAATCAGCAATGCCGATAGAGCCCTCCAATCTTTATTGGATTTAGGTTACAAAGCCAAGAAAATTACCCCAAATAAACATGGTTTATATCCCATTTTGTATGGAAGCTATGCCACAATAGAAGAAGCTAAAACTGCTTTACAAACCATAAAAGAAACGCATAATAAAGACGCGTGGATGTTGGTTTTAGAGCTAGAAAAATAAACCCTTTGCTCAAAATATCAATCTTAAAGCTTCTTAACTGAAGCTTTTTTTTATACCTACTCTTTTCTCAATGATTTACTTTGGTTTTTCTACCTTTGTAAAAAAATAAAGTATGCAACCAAAATTTCCTTCTGATTCTATTACAACATTAACAGACATCGTTTTGCCGGGTGAAACAAATCCATTAAACAATCTTTTTGGAGGCGAGTTATTAGCCCGTATGGATAGAGCTGCCAGTATTACTGCCAGAAGACATTCAAGACGTATTTGTGTAACGGCTTCCGTAAACCACGTAGCCTTTAACAAAGCTATTCCATTGGGCAGTGTTGTCACTGTAGAATCAAAAGTTTCAAGAGCTTTTAATACCTCTATGGAAATTTTTATAGATGTTTGGATTGAAGACAGAGAATCCGGGATTAAAAGTAAAGCAAATGAAGCAATCTATACTTTTGTAGCTGTTGATGAAACCGGTTCTCCAACAGCCGTTCCTCAAGTAGACCCACAAACAGAATTAGAAAAACAACGTTTTGAAGCTGCGTTAAGACGAAAACAATTGAGTTTAGTTTTAGCCGGCAAGATGAAACCTCATGATGCAACAGAACTAAAAGCTTTGTTTTTATAGTACTGGCTTAGAATAAAAAAAACCAAACGATTTATAAAAAGTTTGGCTTTTTTAATTTGACATTCACTTTTACATATTATAAATCCAACTTTGAGGATTTAAGAACGTATCATTTTGTAGGACTGAAAATTTCAAAGCTGTTTTTCCGGTAGAATTATTTGTTCGGATTTTACCAATTGTCTGTTTAATACTTACTTTATCCCCTTTTTTAACTGAAACGGAACTAAGGTTTTGATAAACGGTTATAAAATCTCCGTGTTGAATCATCACAAGTGTATTAATTGGTGACAAAATTTGAATAGAATAAACTGTCCCGGCAAAAACGGCTCTAGCCGATGAACCGGATTCTGTTGTAATTTCTACCCCATTGCTGTGTACAATTAGTTTAGGTTGAATTTGATGAGGTTGGTTGCCGAACTTTTGAGAAACAAATCCTTTTTCAACTGGCCACGGCAATTTGCCTTTGTTCGCTTTAAAATTATCGGATTCTATTTTTCCTTCTTTCGTTAAAACAATTTTTGTGGCTGAAGTTCCGGTAGAAACCGTTTTAGGGCCAGCTTTTTTGGCTGTTTTTTTATTTTCCTCAGCAATAGCATCTCTAATAAAACGCTGGATTTTTTTATCTATCTCATTTGCTTCCTGCTGTTTCTTTTTGATCTCAGCAATAATTTTCTTTTTATCTTTTTTTATGGAATTAACTAAAACTTCTTGTTCCTTTTTTTCCTTCACCAATACCTGTTTTTCCTTTTCTTGTTCTTGAATAACTTTTATTTTTTCAATCTTCAGTCCGGCTAATTTTTCGTTATAAACAGCTAACTCTGTCGATTTTATCTTAATTTCATCTCCTTGGCTTTTTCGATAACCGGCATATTGCTTCATATATTGAACTCTTTTGTAAGCCTGCATAAAGTTTTGTGATGAAAGTAAAAACATTGCTCTGCTTCGTTCTGAACGGCTTTTATAAGACTTTACAATCATATTGGCGTAATCTTCCTTTAAAACCTCTAACTCTTTTTTGAGTTTGTTTATTTTTAGTTGATTCGTATAAATATCATCATTCAGTAATTTTGCTTGTTTTTCTGTAGTGCTTATTAATTTTTCACGCAATTGAATTTTTGCATTTTGCTGTTGAATAACCGCAACAACTGATTTTTCTTTCTTCTTAGTTTCCTGAAGTATTTGTTCATTTGCTCTGATTTCTTCTAACAATTGAGCCTTTCTTTCTTCCAGTTTTTGTTGTGTGCCAGGCTGTGCCCATAAACCGGAAATCGAAAGTAGGAAAAGAAATGTGTAATAAGACTTAGTCATTTGTTTCTATTTAATTTTCTATGTAAATTCTATCATATCCTTCCGGAACACTATATGGAAAAGATAATGATTCGTTAAAAGAAACTGTGTTATAATCTAACAAAATTGTGTTGTTTTGATTGTCTTGTAACGCTTCTATCAAAATATTTAATGGCAAAATAGCCTCTTTGTATTCTTTATGATGAGGATAGGAAACTTTAAGTTTTCTGTTTTTGGCCACTTGCTCTATTTCCTGCTTCTTTAATAAAAATTTAGAAGATTCAAAAAAGAATGATTTTTTGTTCATTTTATCAATTGTATCTTCCAGTTTATAAAAACGGTCTTCTATTGTGTTGCTGTATTTTCCTTTTCGTAAATCGTCCATTGCTTGTCCAACAAACATATTCTGAACTTTATAAAAATCTAAATCAGTACCCAGCCAATTACTTAAGGTTGTGTAATCTCCTTCAAAATAATTGCTTCCGTTTTTTTCATAATATTTCACTAAAGTGGGTGTAATTAGTCCTTTTGCCATAGTGATCCCTAGAAAACGTATACTTACTAAAATTTTTTCATCTTTTTGAATTTTAATTTCCGCAGAAAAACCTAAGGATTGTTTACTGTCTTTATATTTTGCATTTGCTCTAATATAAACGGTAGAATAATCATTATTTTGTTCGTAATGATTTTCAATAATTTTTAACGTTGCCAAATCTTTTGTAGCTTTTCCTTCAAATAGTCCTTTTTTTGATTTACATCCAACGGTTGAAAGTACAAGTAAAAATAAAACTAGAAAATACTTCATCCTTTTTTTTCTTTTAATAATTTTTCAGCTTTAATGAAATAACTTTCTTTTTTCTTTACATCACCTAATCCATTGTAGGTTTCACTTAATTGATAATAAAAATTTGCTTCTAACGATTTATTTTCAATAAGATAGTCTAAACCTATTTCTAATTGCTCTTTTGCTTTTTTATAATTTTTTAATTGATTGTTTGCTAATCCGGCATAATAATAAAAATCAGGTTGTAACGGGTATAATTCTAAATAAGATTCTGATTTTTTCAGTAAAATGCTAAATTGATTGGTATGAACATATCCATTCATTAATAAAAGAATATTTTCAAGGTCTTCAGGATTTGAATTAGTAAAAAGTTCATAATATTTCACTGCGTTAGGCCAATCTTGTTTGTTTTGGTAAAATTTTCCAACTTCTTTAGCCACTTTTACCTCTCTATCATCTTTAAAATAATGAATCGCTTTTTCCAAATCGAGTGTATATTCCGGATTATTTTTTGCAAAAATTAAAAATTCATTAAAAACACGATGTTTTATTTTTTGATCGATTTTCGGACTATTCAAAATCTTATGCATAGCCAATGCTGCATTAGTTCCATCTTCGTTTTCTAAATTGAATTTAAACAAACTTACTTGTGCCCAATCAGAACTTGGAATTTCTTTTTCCAACAACTTAGCAATTTCCAATGCTTTTTCTTCTTGGTTGTTTTCTGAATATAAATAAATCAGTGCGACATAATTGGATTCTTCTTTCGGATTATTTTTGATAGCTTCTAAAAGTTTCTCTGATTCAATTCCTTGGTATTTTGTTGCCGTCATTATTTGGGCAAGGAATTGTTCTCTGATTTCTGTTTTACCAACCGTTTCTGTTAACTCATTTATCAATTCCAATGCTTTATCATACTGTTGTGTAAACATGTAAAGCGAAACTAAATCTTCTTTGTATTCTTTTTTAAATTCAATCAGTTTTTTGATAATGATAATCGCATTATCATAATTTCGGGTGGCATAGGACACATCATATAGGCCAACCCAATACCATCGGTTAGAAGGATCGAGTTGAGTTGCTTTTTCAAAACTGTTATAAGCACTTGTATATTCTTTTTGATAGAAATAATTTTTACCTAATTCGAAATGTACAACCGGATTATTAGGTTGTAATTGCAAACATTTTTGCATCGCATTGATGGCTTTATCATAATTTTCAATTCCTTTTTCACGTAAAGATTCATAAAATGAATTTTGGAATTCATCATTATCTAATGCAATATCTTCAGGCTCTCCTTGTGAAAAAGCAGTGTTATATTGGAATAAAATTCCAACAAAAAGAAAGATATGAAATAGTTTTTTTCTCATTATACCTCACCCACAACCCCTCTCCTTTAGAGAGGAAGAGCGAGCGCTTTATTAAAAATTTTTATTCTAAAACAGAATAATCACCGATACTAATACTGGTAAAATTTCCATCAAATGAAACATGACTGCCAATCATGGCGTTGTCAAGGTTTGCATTTTTTATTACTGTCAAATTTTGAACCAAACTATTTTTTATAGTTGAATTTTCTACTTTACAACCCGTCCCTAACGACACATTTGGTCCTATTGTGGTGTTTTTAAGCACTACATTATCCCCA
>Ga0214163_1000073_pt1 | contig 41271 bp, 33 predicted proteins | sample LakMenepilimnion_2_FD_153001 | JGI IMG/M metagenome (GOLD analysis project Ga0214163, IMG submission 153001) | Freshwater microbial communities from Lake Mendota, WI - Practice 15JUN2010 epilimnion v4 | ecosystem: Environmental > Aquatic > Freshwater > Lake > Epilimnion/Euphotic zone | place... | reverse complement strand
CTCTGTGTCTCTGTGTTTCCAAATGACGCGCGGTCTTGGGGGCTTTTTGAAACACAGAGGCACAGAGGCACAGAGAAAGGAAGAGGGGAAGGAGGAGGACGGGGAGCTGGGGAAGTAGCAGGACGGGGAGCAGGGGAAGGGAAGGAGGTGGTGGGGGGGTTATTTGCTTTGTTGAGGGCGGTACTGATTGATCCAGGAGAGGTAGGGGGTGACGTACCGGGTTTGGATCCAGACTTTGCCTTGTCCGGAGAAGCGGCATACGAGTCCTTCGCCGCTGAAGAAGAGTCGTTTGAAACCGCCGCCGCGCAAGCCGGGCAACACGGAGACGTTGTATTGCAGGGTATCTTCGAAGGCAACGATGAACCCAGTATCGACGATATAGTCGTCTTGGACGTCGATTTCAAGGATAGCGCCGTAGGAGTTGAAGAAGACATCTCCGTTGCCGGTGGCTTTTAGCAGTACAAGTCCTTCGCCGCTGAAGAATCCTTTAGCACCTTGCCAGCTTCCGGTGATTTCGACACCTTCGCTGTTGGCCATATATCCACCGCGTTGGAGGTAGAGTGATCCTCCGGTGAGTCTGTAATGTTGTGTATCGCCCATGTGTCCTGGGGCAAAGAGGATTTCGCCGGGGCCATTCTCGGCGCTGAAGGTATTGACGATCATGCTCTCTCCGCCGAAGAAGCGGCCGAGGGATTTAAACGCTCCACCTTTGAAGCCTGCTTTGAGTTTTAGGTTTGGGCTCATAGCGGCCATTGCAGAAGGTTCCGCGTAAACTTTCTGGCCTTGTTCAAGCTGGACTTTGAGCATTGAGAAATCGGGGCGCAGTTGGATTTCGTATTGCAGATTGGATGTCATGGGTGACTCCGTAGGAAGTTCGCTAGATTGAATAGATATTGGGGAGTGATAAGGGCTCAGAGTGTGAACTGTGAGTCGGTGGTTGATGAGATTTGAAAGTCAGTGTGTTATTTCGGTTTGAGTTTTGGGCCGAGCAATGCGCCAAGTGCGGGAGGCGTGTGGGACTGGTAATAGAGTTTGCCTTGACCTTGGAATTTACAGACGAGTCCTTCGCCACCGAGGAAGCTCCCGATGAGACTTCGGCTGGCTTTTCCGATGTTGAATTTCAAAGTGTCTTCGAACGCGACGATGTGGCCGGTATCGATGGTGTAGGTGCCATCGATGTCGATGCAATGGATTGCACCGTAGCTGCTCATGAACAGATCTCCTTGGCCGCTGCATTTCACCCAGAACATCGATTCACCGGAGAAGAACGCCGAGGAGAAGCCTTGCCAGGAGGTATCGATATCGATGTCGGGTGAGGAAGCGAGCCAGCTGGAGCCTTGGATGATCATCGTCCCGCCTCGCATCGCGTGGTGGACGCAGTCACCTAGCATGGTCGGTCCGATGAGGAGTGTTTGCTCGGGGGCTTCGGCGGTGAAGTGGTTGAGGAAGAAGCTTTCACCTGAGAACATCCGTTTGAGACCTTTGACGATTCCGCCTCCTCCACCTCGGCTTTTGGAGGTTGTCTGGACAGTGAGTCCGGAGGACATAGCGATCATTGCACCTACTTCGCAGGTGAGCGATTCGCCTTGGTCAAGTTTGAATTGCACAGCGGTCGCGGCAGGTCGGCAAAGCATTTCGTGTCGCATGGCTTGGTTTGGCTCCTGAGTTCGAGCGAATGGGCTGATTTCGAGCGTATGGAATTAGATTAGAGAAGGTGGGAATTGGTCCAAGCAGCTAGTCCGTCGAAGGATCGGCTTTGCATATAGATTTTCCCTTGGCCTCGAACGCGAGTGACGACACCTTCGCCGGAGAAGAAGCTTGTGAAGATTCCGCCGGCGAGGCCGACATTGATGGAGATGGTAGGTTCGTAGGCGACGAGGTGTCCGGAGTCGACGATATGTTCGCCGGTGATTTCTTTTTCGAAGATGGCGCCGTAGGCACCGAACCATACGCGACCTTGACCTGTGACTTTGATACGAAACAGGCCTTCTCTTGCGATCCAGCTGCGGATGCCGGCCCAGCCGAGGGATAGCCGAACGGTCGGGTCGCAAGCGATAAATGCGCCGGGTTGCAAGAGCAGGGTATTGCCTTGGAGTTCGGTGCAAACGATGTCGCCTGGAAAAGGTTGAGTCAGTACTAGTTCGCCTGGTGAGCTGGCGGAGAATTCGTTGATAAAGATTGATTCGGAGCCGAAGAGTCGTCGGGCGATCGCCCCGAAGAATCCGCCGTTGAGGCGTGTTTTCATGTCGACGTTTGAGCTCATGGTGGCCATCGCTCCGGCTTCGGCGATAATCGAATCGCCCGGGGAGAATTGAACCAGTAGATTTGCGAACGATGGACGATTTCTGATATCGACTTGCATGGCGTACCTCGAGTTCATGAGCATCGCATAAGGAGGAGTAGTCGCAGATTTCGGTGGAGATCTGCGGGGCTCATTATAACGCGTCTTGGGCTTCTTTGAGATTAAGTTCTAGGGGTTCGTACTGAGTTGCAGGGAAGGATTTTTGGTGATTTCGGATATTTTCGATACGGGTGGTGTGTTGAGGGTGGGTGCTGATCCAGGCGATAGCATCGGGGATGTCTCCTTCTTTCTCTTTGAGCAATCCGAAGAACTCTGCCATGGATTGGGGGTCGATTTTCGCGGCATGAAGCATGCGAGCACCTTCGAGATCAGCTTCGGTCTCCGAAGTTCGGCTGTAGCTTGTGAGGATCGACTGTTGAGCGATTTGAGCGCCGAGGGCAACTAAGCCGCCGATATCGCCGACGAAGAGTTGGATCGCTGCGACGATCCCGAGTGATTGCCCGACGCTTTGGAGCCCGTGCCGCAGTGTTGCGTGAGACATTTCGTGGGCTAGAACGCCGGCGATTTGCTCCGCAGACTTCGCTTCGCGAATAAGTCCCGTGAAGACGACGATTTGTCCACCCGGAAGGGCGAACGCGTTGACTTGTGGGGCCTCGACAACGATGACTTTGAATTTCATTTGTGGGATAGCTGCGTGGGGTTGCAGTTTATCGACGATGGATTGGACGAGTTTACTTGCGGGGTGAGCCGGGTCGAGTCGCTTGCCGACTTCCATGGAGTCCATGGCAAGTTTCCCGATTTTCTCATCGATGGAGATTGGCAACGAGGCGATGGTAGCTTTGGCTGCCCATATCATGGCAAAGTAGCCGATGAACAGGAGCAGGGCGCAAGCGATTGAGCCCGCCACGATCCAAAAGCCGAGTCGGCTGGACTCAGCCCGTAAGGCTTTCTTCATGGTGCTGATTTGATCGCCAAGAAGACCACCAGAATGCAGTTCGAGTGCTTTCGCGAACTGTTTGTCTTCGGAGAAGATCGTCAGTTGGCCATCATGGGTTCGGCAGAAGAGCATTCGACCGGAGGCACCGCCGAGTTCGAGTTGGCATTGGTTTAAAGGGATGGAGAATGTGGGTTGTCCATCGCCAAGGGTATAGGCGATGATTTCACCTCGATTGATGGAGATCTGAGCCCCCGCGCGTCCGCCGGGTATGGAAGGGTGAAAGACTCCGCCGGAGAAGTATTGATTGTTGAAGTTCATGGTTGGAGCAAGTTGTGCATAAGAGATGGTGGTTCGGGAAGTACACCTTGGAGTTGTTGTTTTTGTATACGGACGCTGGATGCTTCGGCTGTTCGTGAGTCGTCGGAGATCGAAACATTATCACCTAGGACTACCCATCCGTCATTGGCAGTGAAGTCTTGTGAGTTGGAGTCATTTGCGCCGCGGTAGATTCGGCCGCGATAGATTAGGACTCGTTTCAAAAGGTTGGTCGGATCGATCAAGGGGACCTTTGTCCATCGAACTCGGCTTGCGTTCAGCGGTTTGCTGCCGACGCGTCGGTGAGATTCGACGAAGGTTTCCAACGGCATTCTACCGAGTTCTTGTTTGGCATCGAGGATGACAAGCGTATCGCCGAGGATCAGGAATTGTAGCCAGTCGAGAATCCAGTTCTTTGGAAGGGATGCCATAGAGACCGAGCCGATATGGATGGTGGTCGTCCGTTCGTAAGTGGAGACTTCGATCGGAATCGGGTCTTCGTCGATTTGAAAGGTCAGGTGTAGGTTCCATGAAGGTTCGTTCGTTCGGAGTTGCAGGGCGATACCGACGTCGAGAGCGGGGATGATTTGGTGGGAGTCGAAGGCGTTGATCGGAAGGTTGTTCGCGATAGGGAAGGAGATTGAGGAGAGGAATTCGTCAACAGAAGTGGTGTTGTTCGAGTTGGTACTCGTCGCTGGGTTCGTCCAGTTTGCAACCGGGATGGCTTGATGAAGGAAAGCTGTTGGGGATGGGAGGATCCGGTTTCCATTGATCCATATACGACCATCTTTGATGCTGACTTGTTCGCCAGGTAGACCGACGACCCGTTTGACTTGGCCTAACTCATCATCTTTGTTTCGGATGACAGCCAGCTCCCAGCGGTGGACGGGGAGTGTCGATCGCGGTGCACCTTGGGGTAGCAATCCTTTTTGGTTGACCAGTAGCGTTGGGACGTAGGTGATCGTTTGGCCGGGTAGATGCTCGACGTTGGAGTTATCGACGTATTCGTTGCAGAATTGGCATTTGAGTTCACGGTTTGCAATCCACGTATCGCTGGTCCATTGGTTATCGCGTTTGCAAGCGGGGCATTTCGTAATGACTCTAGGGCCATGAAGTGTCGGCTCCATAGAGCTTCCGGAGATCATGGCGGAGCGCAGCCGAGCGTTTTGCCTTAGCGTCAATGCCAGCGCAAAGACTATCGCGAGGGCGAGGATGATGATTAAGGCGGCGATGCACGATAGGAACCAGCGGCTTGGCCGGGGCAAGGAAGAGTGCATCATGGCGATGTGGAATTGCTGATTCGATAGAGGGCTTCTTCGGTCCGAATGACTAGATCATTTTGTTCGATCGCATAGGAAGCGAAGACCCGTCCGGGGAGGGAATTTCTGGAGAGTTCGGTTGGTTCGTCGTCGATTTGCATCACGATGGATTCTCCCGATTCGCTTTGAAAGTAAACGCGATTCCCAGAAGCTAAAGGAGACGCCGAGTAATTGCCGCCGAGTCGTTTTTGCCAAAGCTTCGTTCCATCGGAGGCGAGTAGACCGGTAGCTACTCCACCATCGCTGACCATGATGATTTGGTTGTTCATCGGTATCAGCGATGGGGTGTTGGGCGCACCGCTGGTGGCGGTCCATCGAACATGTGTTTCGGTGACATCCCCTTCGCCGGTAGGATCGATTGCCAATAGTTTTGGAGTGTTGTAACCGGTGCTGATAAAGACGAGTCCTTGGTGGTACAAAGGTCGGACGATCAGGGAGAAACCGCTGTAACGAACCGACCAGAGAACGTTGCCCGTCGCCGGTTCGAGAGCTTGGACAATATCAGCACCGGCGGAGATGATTTGCGTTTTGCCTTGTACGACGATGGCTTGTGGTGTTGCGAACGAAAAGGAGCGATCGGTGGTGACATCTCGAGGTGTTTTCCAGACGTCTTTGCCGGTTTGGATATCGAGAGCGAGGGTGTAAGGGGTCTCGGCGCCATCGAGGGTGAGGATGAGTTTTTCATCGACGATGATTGGCGAGCTGCCGTTGCCGTGAACGGGTGGGTAAGAATGGTCGGTGTTCGTCCAGATGAGTTCACCGTCGGTCGACAAGCACGCGGTGCCTTGGTGTCCGAAGTGAGCGTAGAGTCGTGTGACAGGTGAGTTTGCTGCGCGGTGAGCGACAAGCGTTGGGCTTGCGTGAGAATTCTTTTTGTGGATCGCTGGAGCATTGGGTGGTTGTTCGAAGACTTTCTTGTCGAAAATCAGGGAGCCATCGGCAAGGCTGTAGCAGCAAACGTGAAGCGATTGGGGCAAGGCGAGGTCGCTGAGATTGGTGTCTGTGGTGGTTGAATCGCTATTGGCATCTGCGGGCCGGATGGCTTGAGCCGAGGTGATGTAGATGCGATCAGCGACGATGACCGGTGAGGACCAGCCGAGTCCTTTTGTCGGTGATTTCCAAACGACATTCTTTTGGGTCGAATCCACATCGGCCCATTCGATCGGTAGGTGGGGGTTATTTGCGATAGTGCCGTTCTGGTTTGGACCGCGAAATTCAGGCCAATCTCCTAGAGCGGTGTGGGGTTGGGTTGCCTGTCCGATAGCAAGCAGGCTTAGAAAAGAAAACAGTCTAGAACTTCGGCTTGGTTTTCGGCGCTGCGGATTCAAGGTACACTCGTGGGGATTGTGGAAACAGGATGGATCGGTAGGTTGTGAAGCTTGGGTGAACCAAGAACGACGTGAAGTGAAGAGAGAAGATAACATGCTGCGGTCAAAAAGAGTGTCAGGGTTGGGAGTCGTAGGTTTGAGCGTTTGCTTTGGGGTGAGTTTGACTCATTTTTGCTCGCTGGGCGATGGCTTGGTGTTTGCGAACGGATCTGCGAACGGCTCTGCGAATGGGGATGTAGTTAAGCAAGAATCTCTCAAGCGGGTGACGGAGGGGGACGTAAAGTTGGTTTCCGATGGGTACAAGTTTACCGAAGGGCCGAGTGTCGATGGGGAAGGAAATGTATTTTTCACGGATCAGCCGAATGATCGTATTGTCAAGATTTCGGTAGATGGGAGTGTGTCGGATTTTCTCAAGCCTGCGGGGAGGAGCAATGGGATGTATTTTGCTCCGGATGGCAAACTGATTGCTTGTGCGGACGAAGCGAACGAATTGTGGGAATTGGATCGGGAGGGGAAGCATCGGGTGTTGCTCAAGGAGTTTCAGGGGGTGCGACTCAATGGCCCGAACGATGTGTGGTTAGATAGCAACGGTACGATTTACTTTACCGACCCGTATTATCAGCGTCCTTGGTGGGAGCACAAGAAGCAGCCACAGGCGAAGCAATCCGTTTATAAGGTCGATCGCAACGGTGAGAATTTGGTATGTGTCGATGATGCTTTGGTGCAGCCGAACGGAATCATCGGAGATGCGAAGAAGCGATTGTTGTACGTTGCGGATATCGGGGATCGCAAGACGTATCGGTACACGATAGGACGGGATGGGGAGTTGTTGGACAGGAGTGTTTTTTGCCAGCAGGGATCGGACGGAATGACACTCGATAGCGAGGGAAACGTTTACTTGACCGGATCAGCAGGGGTGTATGTTTACAATCCCGAGGGAGAGTTGATAGAGACGATCAAGGTGCCCAAGGGCTGGAGTGCCAACGTGTGTTTAGGTGGGGCTGATCGCAAGACACTTTTTATTACCGCGTCGGATAGTGTCTTTTCGGTACGTGTGCGCAATTCAGGGATTGGAGCGAAGTAAATCAATCTCGCCGTACGTTCGCTTTAGTCAGGGATAACCGGAGCCCCGGGGAGCGGGGCGGATGGGACCAGCAACGTAGATTCGGAGCTTGTGCTGATCGGAAGATTTCGATTTTGCGAAGGAGTGATCCATTCGAGGGATAGGTCTGTGATCATCGCTCGAACGGCGCCTCGGGTTTCGAAGTAGAGTTCAAGTTTTCTCTCGTCGGTGATCATTCGAAATAGGCTGATTCGTTTCCAGCTTGGTCCGGCGTTTGTGCGTGGTGGATTGTTGGTGTTTTGATCGTCGTAGGAAGAGATCAGTTGCCCGAGTGCTTCTCCCCCCATGTTATCGCACACCAGCAGTCCGCTTTGGGATTCATTCGAGGGGGACTCGACGAGTACGAGTCCTTCGATGTGGACGAGTGCACCGGCTGGAAGCTCGACTGTGGGGCTGGTAATCCGCATGCTTGCTCCTGCGTAGCCGGTGGGGATCGGTTGTCCGGTTCTGCTTGTGGATTGCAAGACGAGGGTAGGTTGTGCGTTTGGGCCGGCGGCCGCTTGCATTTCGATCGAAGAGTTGACCGAGTCTGTCAGGCGGTGGTTGCTTTCCCAACCGGCTGATTGCCATGCGGAAAGGTCCGAGAAGGGGACCCCTGGCAAGGGGAGGGATTGCCAAGTTCGATTTTGTAGGACGCGGTCGAGTTCAAAGTGAAGCGGTAGCGAGAGAGGAGAGGCGATCAGCGGGCTGCTGTTGATACTTGGAAATTGTTCGTGTGCAACGTTCCAGGAGTTGCGGATGGTTCGTTGAGCAAGGGTCGTTGCTCGCTGTGCGGCTTGGGAAGCCCTTGGCAGTTCGGAGTTAGCCAAAAGTTGTAGGGCGGCACGGTGAGCCGACTGCGCTTCGCGGACAGAGTCCCAATCGGGTTCCGAGGCGGGGAGTTGTCGGGCGACGAGGGTCATTTGAGCTAATTGGATCAGTTGGCCGGCGGTGTCGATGTTGTTCTCGATCAGCGAGGGTGCTTGGCGTCGCAAAGCGTCTCGCAGGTAGTTCAGCGGACCGGTATCGACCATCGAGACGACTTGTTCGATGAGTGCGGGTTGATCGATGGTGATCTGCATTGCACCGGGAGAGAGTTGAGTCGGGAGTCGTTCTAGGTCACCGTGTGTGATTCGGTAGACTTGGCGTGGTTGGCCTCCGACGGGAATGGTCAGGGTGAGCCGTTCGGTGTTTGGTGCTGGCGAGCAGATCGTATCCCATTCTCCCGAAGCGACGGCGAGTACCAGTTGGCTTGCGGGTGTTTCGAGCATCGCTGCGGAGTGGGCATTCGACGAGGTCGCGATGGGAGTCCAAGCCGACTCGCTGGCTTGGATCCAGGGTAGTAGTAGATCGATTTCGCGATTAAGGTTTGCAAAAGTTTCAGCGCGGGCGTTTGCCGTATCGCTTCCTGCGTCGAGTGAAGAAGGAGAGCGAAAGATCCATCCGCGAGCTCCTTGCATGACACTTCGGATCCATTGCAATCGGGTATGGAGTCGGTCGTGGTCGACAAGTAGCCAAGGGTCTCGACCGAGGGTAGAGGAAGCCATGGCGCGTTGTGCGAGCCATTCGTTCGAGGGTTGCGTCCAGAGGGAAGTCATCGGTAGGTTACGAGCGGAGATCGGAGCGCGTTGATTGAGCATCAGATCGGCGCTTTCTTTGCTGGAACGCACAGTGGTTGGCAAAGGGGTCGGTACCGCGAGCCAATCGCTGAGTTGGCTGTAAGTGCCGTAGAGTTCCCAAGCTTCGGCGATCGTCGGTTTAGCGAGCGTTTTGGGGAAGCGGCTCAGTTGGGCGACACGATCGCGAGAGGAGGGCAATTGGTTCTGGTTCAGAGCCAGGCCGAGCAGCCAAGCGGAGATGTGTTCATAGCTGGCTGCTTGATCCTCGGATGGGATGAGGGACGGGGGTGGGGCCACGACGCTCATTCCGCTTGCGATGGCTTGATCGGCAATTAGCGGATCGTTTGGGTTTCGAGCTACAACGGCATTGAAACCGAGCGATTGCAGATAAGGAAGGCTTTCGCCTTGATGTTGGATCCATCGCGGAACGGTCTGTTGGATCCGGCGCAGTCGTTCGCTTGGAGGTTCATCGAGCGTTGCAGTCGCGGGATCGCTGGAGGACTCCATTGCAAGGGTGCTTGGTGCGATCATGCCGTCGACCACCAGGTCGTCGACTTGAAGTTTCGTGGTGCCGGGATAGCCGTAGACGCTTAGCAAAATTGCGTCGACGTAGGGTTCGCGAAGATCGACGTCGGGGCCGAAGAGGCGGCGGAGGAAGCGTTGACGTTCTTCGAGAAGGTTGACGACGTTGGTGATTGCAGAGGTTGACCAACGGCCTGCGCCTTCATTGGGGATCCCAAAGACGACTTCGGTGAGGGCTGCATGGGTAGCGGGGTGGCGGGCTTTTGGGAAGACGACGCGCAGTCCGATCCGCATCCCGGCTTGGGCGCTGCGGATTCGGATCGAGGCATTGAGTTCAGGGATGATTGCGCAAGGTTCGATTGGGGAGATCAGGTAGATAAACGAACCGTTGCCGTGGGTGAATTCGATGGTTTCCACGCCGGGTTCGGTTGGAGTTGGGGTTGGTTGTTGGATCGACCTCATCACGGTTCGGGCGTCGTCGCGCCAGAGGGAGAAGCGTCGGGCGCCTTGGTCGAACGAGTCGACATGTTGGGCGAAGGCGTCGGAGTGCAGTTCGCAGCCGAGGAGTCTTAGCAGCAGGAGCAAACGCAGGATTGTCACGACAGGCAAGGGCACCGTGAGCGGCAATCTTCGAGTTGTCGGCTTAATCGGACTCATGTTCGACTTTAGAAAAGAAAATCTCGAAACGAGCTAAATGGCCGTAGCGGTGCGGGTGCGAAGTGGCTGAAAGTGACTTAAGTCTCGCTTGTAGCAGGACTTGCGTTTTTTCTCCAGAGCGAAAGGAGGTGTTCAATCGGGCCGGCGAGGTTTGGGTTGTACGGATTGCAACGGCTTTGCAGAAAACGCAACTTCTTGACTAGCAAGGATTTACGACGCATTGTAGGTGAGTCAATCCAATGGTTTCGTCTGTGGTTGGGGGAAAACTTTCAAGGTTTTCGCTAGCTAGGATCAATCGTCAGGATCGACAAGGTCATCCCAGAATTTCTCGAAAATGAATTGAGCCAAGAATGAATCGTCCTGTAAGTTCACGCGAAACGCATGGAGCATCCGCATCGTCCGTCGACCCCTCCTTGGTTGGGGCTGGATCGGTTGGAGCGGGTGTGGAAGCTGCGGGCGTGGAGGTAGCACCTGAGCTTGAGGAACTGCGTCGTGCGATTGATGGTTTGGATGTAGGAACTCGCTTGATGTTGCAACCTTTGTTTCAGAGGGTTGCCGAAAGTGCGAACCGACGCCGCAAGATCTTGCAGATGGTTCAGGAATCGATTGGTCAGTTGCGTTTGGACATGAAGTACTTGGTCTTTGATTTGGAAGCCACTCGGCGGGAACGCGACGACTTGGAGTTGCAAGTAGGGAAAATGATGGGGGAAGGGGACTTTGAGGGGGGAGAGTTAGGAAATAGCGAGACGGGTGGGGAAGATCCTGTTGGCTGAGATTCAATTGGCTGATTTGTTGATGGTTCGGGCATATTGATTTGCCCGAATCGACGGTTTTGCTTACTCTGAAAGAGGGGTACCGGCTAAAAATCGGCTTGGAACCGCGAGAACGATTCCCCTTTTAGAGAACCGACATTCCTCGAGTAAGTGTATAGGCCATGGAGTTTACGCCCCGATCCTTAACGCAGCGTTTGATTGACTTGGAGTTAGCGACATCCCAGCAGATCGATCGATTATGGGGTGAGTTGCGAACAGACAACGTCAGTTTGGACGAATTGAAATCGCTTTTGTTGAGGAAGGGTATCCTCACGAACTATCAGCTTGATCGCATGCTCACAGGCGAGCGGTTGGGTTATTACTACGGGCCTTACAAGGTCTTGTACATGATCGGTGCTGGTACGTTTGCTCGGGTATTCCGGGCGGTGCATCGCGAGACGGGTAAGGTTGTTGCGGTCAAGGTTTTGCGACGTCGGCACCGAGATCAAGTGGCTCAAGTTGAGCAGTTCTTGCGTGAGGGTCGGATGGGGCTTGAGCTGCGTCATCCGAACATCGTCACGATCTACGATATCATCAATGATCCTCGTTCTCCTTATTTGGTGATGGAGTTTGTCGAAGGGGAAACGTTGCGTGAGATTTTGAAGATCCGTGGCAAGTTCGAGCCGGAGCATGCTTTGAAGATCATGCATGACATCTGTTCCGGATTGGACTTTGCTTTTCAGAAAGGGATCACGCACCGCGACTTGAAATTGTCGAACGTGTTGGTGCATTCGAGTGGTCGTTGCAAGTTGGTGGACTTTGGTCTCGCTGCGTTGGCAGACACATCGTCGCCGGAAGCGATTGCGGATTGTCCTAGTGCGCGAGCGATCGATTACGCGGCGCTTGAGCGAGGGACGGCGGTGCGCAAGGGTGATCATCGAAGCGACATCTACTTCGTGGGATGTATTTTCTATAACGTGGTCTCCGGTAAGGCGCCTTTGGTGGAGACCCGGGATCGGTTGATGCGACTGAACGTTACGCGATTTACCGATATGCCTTCGTTGGGTGAAGTCGCCCCTGGGATGCCCGACAGCATTTATGCGATTTGCAACAAAGCGATGGAGTTCAATCCCGAGAAGCGTTATCAAACACCTGGCCAGATGTTGGCTGATGTGGACTCGGCAATGAAGAAGCTTCAGCGTGAGAAAGAAGCACCTGCTGGGGGGGCGGCGACAAGTGATGGAGGGGTTGCATCCGGAGGGGGCGCAGGCAGAGCAGAGGTGGTAGACGCCGAGGATTTGCTTGAGGGTCAGGGCAAGACGGTGATGGTGGTAGAGAACAAAGCCGAGTTGCAAGATCTGCTGCGAGAGAAGTTAAAGAAACGCGGATATCGCGTATTAGTGTTCAGTGATCCTGAGCGAGCATTATCGAAGTTTGCTCCGGGGGAGTTGGCTGTAGCCGATTGCGTGGTTCTATGCGCGACAGATCTAGGGAATCTGGCACTGGATGCATTCAATCAGTTTGCATCCGACGAGCATACCAAACATATTCCCGCTGTTTTGTTGGTGGATCCAAAGCAGCAGCACATTATTCGCGGAGCGAAGTTATCCGATCGGCATGTATTGATGCCGATGCCTTTGAAAGTCCGCGAGTTGCGTCAAGCGTTGGTGCATCTGACGGCTAAAGCAGTTGATAGTCCAGCGCAAGAATAGCGCGATATAAACGAAAAAGAGATTTATATGATTGGAACGCGCTTTGGTTTCCGAGCTCGGTCTGGCGTTCGATCGGTGAGGGATTTGTGCATAGAGCTTCGCCGCTTCGCGAGCCTTTGTTTGTTGGGTTTAACACTTGCTTGCGTCACCACGTTGCGTGCGTCTGGGGAGCAAGGTCCGGAAGCTTGGTTGCCAGAGGGAACCATTCTGTTTGGACGGATCGATGCGAGCGATCGTTGGTTAGAGCATCCGGTTGTGGAGTCTTTGAAGCAATCAGAGGCATTCAAGAAGCTATGGCGAACACCGGAAGCGTTGCAGCTTCGCGGTGGTATCACGGTCGCTGAATTTGCGTTAGGGATGAAGCTTGATCGGTTGGCGAATTCTCTTTCTACACATGGAATGTACGTTGCGATCGACAAGGAGACCAAAGGTGTTGCGGTGTTGTTGCATACCGAGGGAGAAGCTTGGTTGGAGGACTACATCGAGAAGGCGATTGGGTTTCTTAGGAAGGATGCGAAGTCCAAGGGGAATCCCGATCCGGTGAAGGAGGCGATGTACAGAGATTTTCGAGGTTACAAGATTCAGAATGCTGTGTTTGCTCAAGTCGGCGATTGGCTTGTGCTAAGCAACGAAGGAGAGACACTCAAGGCGATCTTGGATCGCAAGTTGGATCGAGGCCCAAGTTTGTCTGATGCGGATTGGTATCGAAGATCGATCAGCGAAGTGGCGGTAGCGGCTGGCGATACGGCCGGCAAAACGGGTAGCGATACGGAAAGCGATACGGGTAGCAAGACGGATGGTGAAGCGAGGGGGTTTGTCGTGATCGACTGGAAGTCGGTCAGGGAGTTGGCTCGGGGCAATGACTTGTTTCGCGGACAAGCGAAAGACTTTGGGGCTGAGTTGTTATTGGGTGGATGGCTAAGTGTATTTTCTAAGGCGGATGTGGCGAGTGTAACGATGGAGTTGGATCGCAAGGGGTTGGCGTTGAAGGCTTGGGCCCCTAGCGAGACGGAGTGGTTTGGGGATTCGAGGTTGCATTACGTTGGGCCGCAGGCGAAGGGGAGAGCGCCTGGTGAGAGACTCCAAGGAGATTTAGGGGTGATGGCATCGCTTGGTACATATCGAGATTTCAGTCAGTTATGGTTGCGGGCAGGGGACCTTTTTGATCAGAACGTCAACGATCAGTTAGCGCAAGCAGATGCAACGCTGACCACATTGTTTTCGGGTAAGGATTTCGGTGAAGACATTCTAGGGGCGATTTATCCTGAGGTTCGGTTGGTGGTCTGCGAGCCGACGGCAAGCGATGATGCCGAGCGACCTGCGTTGCGTTTACCTGGGTTTGCGTTGGTTGGAAGGATGAAGGATCCGGGGAAGCTTCAGAGGGAATTGAAGCGAACGTTTCAGACTTTCATCGGATTCCTCAATGTTGCCGGAGCGCAGGAGGGGCAACCCCAACTGGAGCTTGAGAATGCCAAGGAAGACCGAGCGATGTTGTATTGGGCGCACTATGTTCGCGATGAGGACAAAGACTATTCGGGTGGGTTACCGATCCAGTTTAACTTTGAGCCATCGATTGCGTTTGTGGATGACTTGGTGGTGGTATCGAGTCAGCTAGGATTGGCCAAAGAATTGGGGCTGAAGTTATCCGGAGAGGGAGTTGGTGGTACGACGGAGAGTTCGGAGCATCAGACTTGGATGAATCTAGATATGGCAGCGTTGCGCCGGTTGCTGGATCTTAACAGCAACGCGTTGATAGCTCAGAGCATGTTGGAGAACGGGAAGACGCGGGTAGAGGCAAAGCGAGATCTAGAGAGGGTTTCGACGTTGATGGAGTTGGTAGAGCGGGTGAGGATGTCGATGCAATTCGAGGATCGAGCGGTGATCGAGTTTCGGGTCGATTTTCGGGGCGATTTCCAGGGCGATGCGAATTTGCAGGCTGAGGAAGAGTCCGCGAAATAGATGTGATTACAACGCGTTAGCGTCGGCGTTGGCATCTTGGTTGACGATACGCGTGATTTGTTCGAGAGAGTAGATTTTTCCTGTGTTGCAACCTGGGCAGCTTTTAGCTGTTTGGGCCCAAGTCTTCGGTGAACGCAGGTTCTCTTTCCAGAACGGCCAAGTGCGGCATTGTTTGGGGCGAGCTTCGTAGACACTGCATTTTCGGGTGTTTGGATCGAGGAAAATGCAATCGCCGTCGGAGTATTCCACGAGGCTTTTTCGTGCACCGATGGTGCGTACGAATTTTCTCTCGAAGCCATCGAGGTCGTTTTGAAAACCGGTCGCATCGGCGATGGCTTGGATTTCTTGTTCGTCGACCCAGACGAAGCCGGTTTCAGGTCCGGAGCAGCAATCGCTGCATCCGGTGCATTGAAAGGCTAGGCCGGAGCGGTACCAAAGTTCTGCGTCGGTAGGTTGCTGTGCAGCGGCTTGCGGTTCAGCGGCATGAGTTTCAGCGGGGTGAGTTTCAGCGGCGTGAGATTCAGGCGATGGTGACTGCGGATTCATCGTAAGGAGTTGTGTGCTTGGTTACGTTAATTCAGAACGAAGGAAAACGCTCATGCCGAAGACTTCTTCGAAGAGTTCACCTGATTGGCGGACGGTGAGTTGTTCGAGTGAGACGTCTTCGACACCTTGGGTGAGGATTACGAGTTGTTGGTTTTCGCGTTTGCATCGCAGGGAGCTGATGCGTTGGGAGCGAGATTCATCGAGTGCGATGGCAAGACGAAGGATAGCTGCAAGTTTGGAGACAGCGACCCGATCGTTTCGATCGAGGGTTGCGTAGCCTTCGTGTTCGGGTTGCGGCGAGGATCGGCGTTGGTAGCGAACGACGAGTGCGACGAGGAGTTGATCGCGTTCGGAGAGCCCGAAGAGTTCGCTGTTATTGATGATGTACATCGCGTGTTTGTGGTGCGAACGGGTGCTGATGAAGGTGCCGATCTCGTGGAGGATGGCGGCGAGGTAGAGGATCAGTTCCATGCGTTGGTCGAGTTGGTGCTCGGCCATCAGGTCCGAGAAGAGTTTTCGGCACAGAGTCGCGACGTGGCGTGCATGTGTCTCGTCGAAGGAGTAACGGCGACCGAGGTTGATCGCCGAGCGGACGATTTGATTTCTCAGTTCGACGGTCCAAGCGTCGCGGTAGGAGAGTTCGGTAAGGAGTCCATCACGAAGATTCGTATCTGCGACGAAGAGTTGATCGCATTTGAATTCTTTGGCGAGCAGAGCGTAGCTCATCAGTGCAGGCCAGAGCGTATCGGTATCGGCGAAGCTCATCGAGTATCGTCGAATCAGCTCTTCTTCTTGGAGTTGTCCGATGTGACGAGCGAAGGCTAGGAGGGAGTCGGCAGAGAGGAGGTGAAGAGACTTGTCGGACTCGAAGGCTTCCATGTTTTTCACAGCCATACGAACGTCGCCGCCGATAGCGACCATTTGGATTTGGTTTCCTTCGTCGACGTGTTCGAAGATTTGGTGGACGATGCGTCGAATTTGTGTTTCGAGAATAGCTCGTTGTTTTGCGTGCGATGTTTTGAAGCGGTCGACTTGTTCGAGCATGCGCAGCGATCCGAGTCGGTAGGTGTTGGAGAACAGGACGTTTCCGGCGCATACGACGAGGATTTCGGTGCTGCCTGTGCCGACTTCGACGACGATGGTTTTTACGGAAGCGAGTTGAGGATTGGATTGGAGAAGAGGTTGGATACCCATATAGGTAATCCGATTGACTTCGGCTTCGTCGAGCGCTTTGACTTCGAGACCTGTAGCGATGTACATACGGTCGATGAATGCGAGTCGATTGCTGGCTTCACGCACAGCGCTGGTGGCGACGACACGGATTTGTTCGGGGCGAGTGATACCGAATTCTTGCATAAGTCGTCGGTAGCTTTTCAAGACCCGTGCGCATTCTTCGATGCTGCGTCTGGAAATCGCTTGGGTGGTAAAAGTGTCTTTGCCGATCGAGACGGCTTGGGAGACTTCTTCAAGCGTCCTGACTTGGCCTTGGCTGAGAATCTCCGCGATCGCCATGCGGACGCTCGTCGAGCCGATATCCACGACGGCGACGAGTCGCGAGGGGTTCGCGGTCAGAGAGGGGGGGGATGTGGAGGTGGTGACTGAGGACATGGCTTTTCGATAGGATCCAAGGGGCGGTGATATCAGGGGGCTGTGATATCAAGGGCTGGTGATTTGGTTGTTACGGTAACTATTTTCGATTGAGCGAATGACATCTGGCAAGGACAAAGTCTGTTCAGCGGCGATTTTGGCGCAAGGGTCGAATTCCGGCGAGAGAGATTTCGAGCCATCGATGTTTTGGACGAGTTTGCAAGGGACGGGGCCCCATTGGGATTCGACGAGGATGGATTCGCGATGAAGGATCAGTCTATTGCAGGAAGACTTTCGGATGCCGAGGGTTCCTGTGTGTTGGAAGAGGGTATGTTCGATGAGAGAAGTACCGTCCGTAGGTGTTAGTACGGAGAGGAGGGTACCGGGTCGATTTTTCTTCATTTGGATGGGGGTGCAGAAAACATCTAGAGCGCCGGCGGCCCAGAGGCGATCGATGGCGAAACCGATTTGTTCGGGGGATATGTCGTCGAGGTTGGTCTCGAGGCGGACGACGGAATCTTGCTGAATTAGAGGGTTTTTGGACGTGGTGGTTGAGAGTCCGAGAAAGATTCGCAGGACGTTCGGTCGGTCGGACAGGTCGCGAGTGCCGGCTCCAAGGCCGATGGTGTCGAATTGCATAGCGGGCATAGGACCGAAGGCGCAAGCGAGTTCGGCGAGGATCGCTGCACCGGTCGGGGTGGTCATTTCGTGGGGTAGGGAGCAGGGGGCGATTGGTACCGAGCGAAGCAGTTCTGCGGTTGCAGGGGCGGGGATCGGAAAAATACCGTGGGAGATTTTGATTTGTCCGGTGCCGGTCGGGACCGCCGACGCTTGAGCGGACTCAATGCCAAGTTGATCCCAAGCGATGGCGGTGCCTAGGATATCGATGATCGAATCGACGGCGCCGACTTCGTGAAAGTGGACTTGGTCGAGTGGGATTCCGTGTACGCGAGCTTCGGCTTTTGCGAGCCGTTCGAAGATACGGGTTGCGAGTCGACGTGCGTTTGCCGAGATGTTGGCTTGGGCAAGTAGTTCGAGGATATCGCAGAGGTTGCGATGTGTTGGATCGTCGGGTGCGAGGATTTGGAGTTTTTTTGCCGCAATCCCGCACTTGCGGGTGGGGATCAGAGAAAGGCTAGCTTTTAGTTGCAATGAATCGATAGCCGATTGGATTGGGTGCAGATCAGCGCCGCAATCAAGGAGAGCGGCGAGGGTCATATCGCCGCTGATGCCGCTAGAGCAGTCCAGGTAAGCTATTCGCATGCTGGTGGTTTGGATGAAGTGAAATCGGATTCGGGTGGGGGTGGGTAGTGATCCTACAGCGGGTCGATGGTACACGATAGTTCGGGAATCTCCCATAGAACTCTCCCATAGAACTAGGAGTGAGATAACGCCCAGGTGGCGTTGCCGAGCAGAGTTCATACCGCGAAGAGTTATCACAGCGCAATCGCAGCAATGCTAGCACAACTGTGTTCGAGATTGGCATGGTAGGAGAAAGTTGTTATTGTGCAGCGATGCTGTAATGCAGGGGTGGGGGAATTGGTCCGTGAAACGGACAGGTTTGGGCATTTACGAGGCGAAGGATTGCCGCAGAGAGATTTATGGGAAACCCAGCAAGGAAAGTTGGTCGGGAGGCTCGAGTCGTGCAGGAGCGTCAGGAGCGGCTTGCTCGTGGTGTTTCGGTAGTTGAGCATGGGGTCTCGGTCTTGATGCAGATGGCCCACATGATGGACGAGGAGTTTGTGTTGGCTGCTGAGCGGATATCAGCGATGCGTGGGTCATTGATTGTCTGTGGGATAGGGAAGGCTGGATTGATAGGTCGGAAGGTAGCGGCGACATTTTCATCGACGGGAACACGGTCACATTTTCTTCATCCGTCGGAAGCGTTGCATGGGGATTTGGGTTGTGTGGGTCCGAACGATGTCGTGTTGTTGTTTTCAAATAGTGGATCTTCGTCGGAAGTGGTGGACTTATTGCCTTACCTTTCTCGAAGGTCGGCTTCTTTGATTGCGGTCACGAGCAAGATCAACAGTCCGTTGGCATTGGCGGCGGACATCACGTTGCTTACACCGTCGAGCAGTGAGGCTTGTCGTTGGAATCTTGCACCAACTTCGAGCACTTTAGCGATGTTAGCGCTTGGTGATGCTTTAGCATTGGTGGTCAGTGAGATCAAGAATTTTGGCGAGGAAGATTTCGCGCAGTTGCATCCTGGGGGGGCCTTGGGGCAGCGTTTAGCGATTGTCGACGAGGTGATGAGACCGCTTGAGGAGTGCAGGTTGTGTCATGAGGGTTCGAGTATTCGTCAGATGTTGGTAGACACATCGCGTCCTGGTCGTAGGACGGGTGCGGTGATGATCGAGAACGATGCGCATTTGTTGGTGGGGATCTTTACCGACAGTGATTTGACTCGATTTCTTGGGGCGAGTCGCGCTGAGGCTTCGTGCGATTTAGATCGTTGTATTTCGGAGGTGATGACGCGCAAGTTCTCCGCGATTCGTTCGGGGGCGAAGGTATCGGAGGCGATAGAGATTCTTTCGCATCGCAAGATCAGTGAGTTGCCGGTAGTCAACGACTTGGATCAACCGATTGGGTTGATCGACATCACCGACGTGATTGGGATTGCGGAGTCGGCAGTCGGTAGGGGAGAGGTTAGCGAGTGCCTAGAGGATGGTGCAGAGGGGAGGGCGATTGTCGGCCAGCCCCATTTGCGAATCTTCGGTGCGACGTTGTAGTTAGGGTTTTGGTTTGTAGTTAGAGTTTTGGCGGATTGGTTTTTGGAAGGTAACGCAGGAAAGAAGTCAGTGAGGGATTCGTTGAAACATCGCGACTATGAGATAGCCAAGCCGATTCGACTCATTTTAAGTGATGTCGATGGGGTATTGACCGACGGGTTGATCACGATTGACAACGCGGGGGTGGAGAGCAAATCCTTTCATGTGCGGGATGGGCAGGGGATCAAGCTTTGGCGTAAGGCGGGATTTGAGTTTGGAATTTTGACAGCGAGGAATTCGCAAGTTGTGAAGCTTCGTGCGCAGGAGTTGGGGATAGCTTGGGTGCGTCAAGGGTTTGCAGACAAGTTGCCTGCGGCTAGGGAGTTGATGCAATCCATTGGGGTTACTCCGCAGGAGGTGTGTTACATAGGGGATGATTTGCCGGACATCCCAGTGATGCTTGAAGTAGGACTCAGTGCGACGGTTAGCGATGGGGCGACGGAGGTCAAGCAGCATGCGAAGTGGGTGCTTGAGAGTGCCGGTGGACGAGGTGCGGTGCGTGAGTTGATAGAGCGGTTATTGCAAGCGAAGGGGCGGTGGGAGGATTTGATTCCCACGCGGATGCGATGACATTTCTCAAGCATTACTTGCAAGTCTTTTTGCCATTGTTTGCTGCGTATACGATTTACGCCACGTTGGTCGTTCCGCGTATTGAGCCGACGGTTCACCAGCAAGCATCGCGATGGGGATTTACGAGTTTGCCCAAGAGTAAAGAGGGGCAATGGTGGGAGAGTTATTTCCGCGAGGATGCTTGGCAGCGTCAGAATCCGTTGATGATACAGCGGGACAAGAGTTTGTTGTTGTATCAGAAGCGGGAGCAGTTAAGTGACACACGTTGGCGTTTTAGTCCTTTGACGATCATCATTCCTCAGGAGTCTCAGGGAGGATCTCGGCGCGCGATTTTCATCGAGAATCCGAAGGGTGCGGAGATACAGTTCAAGAGTGCCTTTGATTGGACTTCGGGGCATCCGCCGCCGGTGCTCAACGGGCAGCTTAGTGGCGAGATTCAGATTTACTCTCCGGCCGATCAAGAGACTGGGGAGGGTGAATTATTGATTCAGACGCAGGATGTTCGGATCGATCGGCGTCAGATATGGACTGACAAGCAGATCAAGATGAAGATTGGTGGGTCGAAGATCGAGGGTCGTTATTTATCGATCTTCATGGATCAAGACTTGTTAGCCGAGAGCGCTTCTGCGTCGACGAGCAAGCCGAATGATTCTCCTTTTGCGGGGCTTGATTATCTGCAGTTGTTCTACGTCGATCATGTCCGCTTGGAGTTGCAAAAAGGGGGCTTATGGCCTTCGCAAAACGAGAACAAAGACGCGTTGGGAGCGGCTTATGCAACGTTGGATTGCCGCGGAAGGTTTCAGTTTCAGTTTCATCAAGCGCAAGCGACATTCATGGATGGGGTCCATATGGAGCATGTGGTTGAGGGGAAGCCGGCCGATACGTTTGACTGCAACGAGTTGCGATTGACGGTGGGTTGGAAGACCCCGGTAGCTGCCCCCGCAAACGCTTCTCCGGCAGCAGTCACGCCTGTAGCACCTTTGCCGATAGCATCCATAGATCAGGTGGAGTCCAAGGGTGTCGCAGCATCGCAGGGGAGTGCCGATTCGGGAGTTTGGCGGCTGCAACGGCTTGAGGCATTAGGTTTACCTGGCCGGGATGCGAACGATCAGAGTCGTTGGATCAGGTTGAAGGCACCTGGGATGGATGCGCAGGCTGATGGCCAGCATTTGGTGATGGACATGGTGCATGGGATGGTGAGTTTAAGCAATGTGTTGCCTGGTTCTGCACCGAAGAATTCTTCGCAGGTGTTTTTAAAGCGAGGGAACATCCAAGTTTCCTCACCGAATATTCAGTATCAGAATCCTGAGATTTTAAACTCCGAGAAACGCGGTGAGTTTCAGCGGCTTGGATGGGTCTTGGCCGATGGCATCGGTCAAGCGCAGATCGCATCGGAGGAGGGGGAGATATGGAATTTGCGGTGGAGCAATCGTTTGACGATTCGGCCGCATGAGCAACGAGATTTAATATCGATTGATGGTGGTGCGAACATCAGCAGTTCGCAGCGGGGGAGATTCGTAGCCGAGAAACTGCATTTATGGGTGTTGCCTACCGATGCAGCGATGGCGCAGAGACTTGCGGATTTTTATCCACCGGGTCAAGTTCCGAAGTTTTTTCCGGATGCGATATCGGCACAGGGTCAGGTGATCGTCAATGCGCCGGAGCTCAATGCGCAGGTGGAATCGATGGCGGTAAGGTTTCGGCATCTGGGACCACAGGAAGCGATGCAGGCTGGATATTCGGTGGCGGATTCGGGGTTGCGGTCCTCTCAATCGCAGCCTCTCGTCGGCGCGGTGAGTCCAACAGCCACTGCGAATCCTAATGCACCATTGATTGCTAATACACCGTTGAGTCCTAATGCTTCTGTGAGTTCAACGGGGATTGAGCCACCGATGTTGCGTGGGGCACCGAGGCTAGGAGCGGCGGCAGCGGGGCAGGGTAGTGGGGGTGTTGCGGGTAATGTTGGTGGGGCGAGTCGCAAGTCACCGATGAGTGTGACAGGCAAGACGCTTGATACAGACATCGTCCGAGTTGGAACACAAAGCATCATTGAGAGTTTATCGTTGGATGGCAATTTCACACTGACTCGGGAGTTCTTGTCGGAGGATTCGCCTTGGCCGTTGACGGCGACGGGGGATCGGTTGGTGATTCAAAGTGAGTCGACTGAATTGTCGAATGTGTATCTTGTGGGAGAGCCTGCTCGGATTGCGGTTGGGTCGGGTTGGGTGGTTGCCAAGGAGTTGCAGTTATCTCAGAACGATCAATTGTTTTGGATCAATCATCCTGGGGAGATCGTGATCCCTGAGGAAGCGTTGGCAAGTGATTCTGGTGTGGGAGTTGCATCCGGTGGTGGATTGTCGGGTGGCTTGTCTGTAGGTGGAATAGGATCCAGTGGTGGGCAGGTTGGTCAGAAGTTTGATTGGAAGTCAGCGCCGAGGATTCAGTGGGGAGAGCGGATGACCTTCGATGGTCGCATCGCGCGTTTCGGTGGTGGAGTGACTTTGGATTGCAAGATGCAATCCGATGCCTCGACGCTTTGGCACATGCTGGCAACGGCGAGAACGTTATCGATGGACATGTCCGAGCGAGTAGCGTTTCAGGTACCGCGAGGGGGCAGTTCGCAGATGCGAGGGGTGCAGGGAGCGAAGCCGCAGGTGCAAGTTGTCCGGCTCGATGGTGAGGTTGACATCAAGGCGGTTCAGACTGATTTAGGGGGTATACGTCGTTCGGCGGAGAATTTGCAAGTTCCTCGCTTGGAGTTTCAGGTTCCCTCGCGAACTTGGATTGGTTATGGTCCGGGGCAGTTGTGGAGTCGCAGGCATTCGAACGATACGGCGATGGGAATCGGTGGGCTTGGAGGGAATGCATCAGCATCGAGTCAGGCTTTGCAGTGTCTTCATTTAACGTTTGTCGGTCGGATGGAAGGCTCGATGCCGCAGCGGATCGTATCGTTTTATGACAAGATTGCAGCGTTGATGGGACCGATTGCGACTTGGGAGGATTTCGTCGATGTACGAAATGCGGAGCGATTGTTGTTGCATCAAACGCGGTTGGTGTGCGATCAGTTAAATCTATTTGATGCGTCGAGTTTAAGTTACAACCAGCAGCGACTCAGTCAGCCCAATGGGACATGGGAGATCGATGCGCTTGGAGCAGCGCAGTTGACGAGTCGCACCGATTCCGGAGAGATCATTCTCGATGCGAGTCGCATTGGGTATGCTGCTGCGCAAGATGCGGTGCGGATTGAGGGGACAGCTCAGCGGGCAGCGAACATTCGTCGGGTATCGACCGAGAATCCAGCTCAGGCGGGGCAAACGATACAGGTCTCCTCGGCATCGATACGGCTCAAGACGGGTCAGATCGATGCGCAGATTCGCAAAATCGAAGGTGCATTGCCGAGCAACTTGCAGCCGTCGGCTGGGCCCGCATCACCTTCCGGAGGACCAGCGGCGGGAGCTGGCTCATCACGACCGGACGTGCTGCCATCTGCGCGGGATTTCAATCCATTTGCACCTAGGTCGGGACCTCGCTAACGGACAGTGGTTGTTAGTGGGTTGGCCGAAGGCAATGTCCTTTTGTAGCAATGCCGGCCTATAGGTCGTCCCCTTCCATGGAGAGAGGCTCCATGACTTTCGTGTTTCGTTCGACGGCGATAACGACTGTTTGTTCGTCGATACCATCGCGGCTGCGAGCGGTTGCTGGCAAGACTTGTCGTCGATCGGGGAATGGTAGTCGGATGGAGAAGGTTCCATCGGGTTTGACTTTGACCGGATCGCTTCCGATGGCCACGTGAGCATCGGGATGGGTGGAGCCGAAGACCACTAATTCGGCTTCGACGTCAAAGTGGAACTGGCGAGGTTTCCTCAGTCCACCTTCGGCACCGGAGCCGAATTGGGACATGACATCGAGGTCCATGGTACGTTTGAGTCGGTCTTCGAAGACCTCGGCGAGATCTCCCTTTTGAGTGTCATCGCCGTAGCCGCCGCTCATCGCGTAGATTTTCTCAGCATCTTTGGCGATGTCGGCCCAGTGGTCATCCAAAGCACCTTTACCGCTTGGTGCTGGGGTGGTGACAGTGTTGCTGCGGACGAGTTCGTAGAAGCGATTTTGGCTGGTTCGGTATCCCATAAGGATTTGGAAACGGGCCGGAGGTGTATCGACATCGATGTACCAGTTGCGCACACCGCCGTGGATTTCGATTTCGCGGTGTACGTTTTCCGAGCTTTCGGTCGTTCCGTTATCTTCGAACTTCAGAAGTCTCAGGACTGGTTTCACGGAGTGCCAATGATCCGCGAGGGCGGCTTTTGCCCGTTCGACGGCTTGGCGGCTGATATCCCAGTGAGCGTGGATCCAATAGGGATCGCGAACCATGAGGATGATTCGGTCTTCCCCTTTGACGACTGCGGGGATGGAAGTGATGGGTGTGAGGGTGCGTTTTGGTGGAGTTTGAGCGAGGTCTTTGCGCTGTTCTTTTTCAGCGTGAGCCGAACGTATCTTCTCAACGATTTTCGGATCTGTATTTGTTTTTGGGGGGGTAGGTAGTTTTGGAGTGGGTGCGGGTGCCGGGGCGATGGTGGCTTTGATGGCCGACTTAGTTAGGACGTTTGTTTTCGGAGTTGGGAGAGTTTTCGGGGTGGAAGCCTTCTCGGTGCTCAGCGATTTCGCTGGAGTAGAAGTTTTTTGCGGGGCGATTTTGGTGGGTTTTTTGGTGGGTGCAGCGGGGATTGGTTTCGAAGCTGTTTTCGTCGCCGCGGTTGATTTTTTGGGAGTTGTTTTGATGGTAGGGGACTTCGCGGAGGCAGTTTTTTGAGTTGGGGCAACTTTCGCGCCGGCGTTCTTTTGCGCAGTACTCTTCACCGCCGGTGCTTTGCCCGCAGGGATCTTTCCTGCAACGGGTTTTCCATTCGAAGGCTTTCCTGCTGTCGGCTTTGCGGTTGCCGGCTTTGCGGGTGAAGATTTCCCGGTAGCGGTTTTTGCAGGGCTTTTTGCTTCGTTCTTGGCGACAGAAGCTTTTGGAGAGGATTTCTTCACAGAAGCAGGTTTCGTGGAGGGTTTACCCGCTGCGATTTGGGAGGCGGGGTTGGATTTCTTTTTGGTGGGGGGCACTGGAGGGCTCCTGAGAAGGTAAGTCGCTTGGTGGGAAATCTAGGTGTGAAAATCTAGGGAGTCGTCAGAACCGATAGGTCACAGTATGCTTTGATTGGTTAGGATTTCTACTTTATTTTTGGTAGGAACCAAGGGGTAATCGGGGGTAGGGAAGCTACAACCGGCCTCGCGAGGACGAATCTCGATCGAGAGGGTGCGAGTATGGTTAGGGGGAAAGAAGATGGTGGTCCGGGGCCCAGAGTTCGAGGAGCGAATGTTGCGATTGCGGCATTATCGAGAGTGTTGGCGGTGCTCATCATGTCGGTCGGGATTGCGGCATTAGGGTCGTTCATCGATTCGTGGTTGGGGACGAAAATATGGATGACGGTCGGAATCGTAATTGCAATGTTCTTCGGAATTACAAGCTTGATCTTGGTTGGCAAGCTTGCTGAGTTAGATGCAAAGCGGGCGAAGGAGGAAGAAGGTGGGGCCAGTTTGACTGGGAAGGAGTCGGGGTCGGAGAAAAAAGGGGGGAGTGGCGGCGATGGGTGAAGCCAATGGAGAGGATGCAGCGGGTCCGGACAGGGTGGATCGTGATGTGACGGATCGTGATGGGGGGGATCATGAGGTGGTGGATCGTGACCGTATATTGCGTAAGGGGATGATTCGGCTTGAGTGGCAGATGTTTTTCGGGGTGTTGCTCTTGAGTTTGGCTGGGGTGTTGTGGTTGCATTTTCCCTTCGAAGATTCCCGGGACATTCGGGGTTCGGGATTAGTAGTTAGCTTGATGATGTTGTCGGTGATTTCCGGGGTTACTGGGTTGTCGCTCGCGATGCGTCAGGGTTGGTTTATGGCGATGAATCCGGTCATTTCGACTTTAGGGACGACTGGGTTGCGGTCTCTGACTGTTCTGATGTTGGCGGGAATGACGAGTGCGACAAAATGGAATAACAGCAATTCTTTCGCGTATAGTCTGCTGGGGTGTTATTTTATTTTTCTGCTATTAGAATCCTGCCTGTCGATCCGCTGGCATTCGGCGTTGGTTCACAACGCCCGCACTCGGCGGCTTCCCTCCTAAAACCGCACTTATCTGATTCGAAACACACGATGGCTTCGGACATTCTCCACATTAAAGACGGCTTTTACTTCGAAGTACCCCGCTTTCTGTGGCGGAGTAACCGCAAGCAGGCTTCAGATTTCCCAGCTTGGTTTGTGCGACTTGATCCGGACTTTCAAGATTGGCAAGCTGGTCAGTTGGTAGTTCAGTTGCAAGAGGCTGGGGTGCCGGAAGGAACGCTTTCGGGATTGGTTGATTCTTGGAAAGCTTGGCAGCATAGCAACCACAAAAATGAAGGTTGGCCTCTGCAGGCTTATTTGGACAAGGTTGTCTCGGACGCGAAGGTCAAGGCTGGCAAGTGGGTAGCGAAGAATGCCCCTGGAGCGGCGGAACCTTTGAAAGCTTATTTAGCTGCGCACCCAGAAGTGGAGCAGCCTTGGTTTTTTGATTTGATCTCCACTCCGGATGGGTTGAAGAAGTGGGAGGGGATCAAGTCGAGTTTGGGTCAGTCTTCTGTGGTGGATGCTTACGTCAAAGAGCACAGCGAGGATTGGGGTCCTGAGAAGATTGCTTCGTATAACAAGAGTCTGGATGGTAAGGTTTTGATACCGCAGCCGTTTGGAACTTTGCGAAATGCTTACGAAGCCGAGTCGGGTTTTTGTATTTCGCGATACATGATCATTGAGGTGGTTGTTGCTTTGCTGTTGTTCTTCGTGTTCCGCTGGTTGGCTAAGCGGATGAAGTCGAATGATGCGCCGAAGGGTAAGGCTTGGAATTTCCTTGAGGGGTTTGTTCAAGCCGTTCGCAATGAGATGGTGGTTCCGGCGATGGGTGAGCATGATGCGGATCGCTTTATGCCGTTCTTGTGGACGATCTTCTTTTTCATTCTTGGATGTAACTTGATGGGGATGGTCCCTTGGGTCGGTTCGCCGACGGCGGCATTGGGGACGACGGCGGCTTTGGCTGGCTTGGTATTTCTCGTCGGTTTGATTTTTGGGGTGAAGGCCTTTGGTGTAGCGGGTTACTTGAAGAATATCTGCCCAGAGTTGGGATTGCCTTGGTATTTGGCCTTTTGGGTGGTGCCGTTGTTGTGGGTGATTGAGTTCGCTTCGTTGTTCATCAAGCATGCCGTGTTAGCGGTGCGGTTGTTGATGAACATGGGTGCGGGTCACTTGGTGTTGTTGGGTATTTTGGGTATTGGGATCAGTGTGCCGGCGGCGCTTGGTTTGAGTACTGGCGGTTGGCTTGGGGTTGCTGGGATTTCGGTTATTGGAACGACGATCCTGAGTTTCCTGGAAGTGTTCGTCGCGTTTTTGCAAGCTTATGTGTTCACCTTCTTGGCAGCGTTGTTTATCGGGAGTGCGATCCATCATCACTAGATGTTGGTTGGTGTTTCTTGGTGGCTCGTGTTTGGTAGGTTGAATTTGGGTTTGCTGGTTTGCTTGTAGCAATGTTTAAGTAATAGTAGTTTCCTCTGCTGAGACGCAGAATTTCGTTCCTCTTCGATTGGATTGAGAGACTTCGAGTCGATCTTCAAGGAGAATTGTAAAGTGATTAATCTCGTTCGATTTGGTTTTGTGTTTGCTGGTTGCATGTTGCTCTTGTCGGCTCCTGCTGCTGCTCAAGGTGCTGCTGGTGGTGGAAACATTCCTGGTGCGATCGGTGCTGGTTTGGCTGTGATTGGTGCTGCGTTGGGCATTGGCTTTTTGGGCAAGGGTGCGGTTGAGTCGATTGCACGTCAGCCTGAGTCGGCTGGTACGATTCAAGTTGCGATGATTATCGCGGCAGCGTTGATCGAAGGTTTGGCGTTTTACGCTGTGTTCGTTTGCTCGGGCCAGAACCCATTTGCAGGCTAGTCTCGGCTTTTGCCGAATTGGCTTGTGTAAAAGAAAGCGGTTGCTTGCCGATCGCCACAGCGGTAGGCTTGGATTGCCGGGTCTTGCCGAGAACTGGGTTTTCACAAGTGCACGGTGGGCCTTTTGTGGGGTTTCGCCGGATGCGGAGTGTGGCCTGGTAGGAAAGCTTTTAGAAGTTTCGGCGGTGCCTGATTAGGGTGCGTGCTTGGTGCTGTTTGTAATTGGCGTTCAGGTTGGTTTCGAAAGGCTTGAAGAAGATGATCACGCGAGTGCGAAGCGTAAGTGCTTGGATGGTAGTTTGGCTTTTGGTCGGTTCGCTTAGCGCGAATGCTTTCGAAGGTGCAAACAAGGGGCATGATCATTACGATCCGACCCATGGCTATGCTTCAGCGAACAGCGATTCGCTCTTGGATTTCAAGAGCGACAAGGCTCTGTTTACGGGGCTGGTGTTCTTGTTGTTGTGTGGTGGGTTGTATTTGGCCGCTTGGAAACCGATTTCGCAAGCTTTAGAGCGACGCGAGACGACGATTGCGAATCAGATTGCCGACGCGCAGCGAGCGAGTGAAGAAGCCGGAGCGAAGTTAAAGGAGTACGAAGCGAAGTTAGCGGATGCTGCGGTCAAGGCTCAAGAACTGGTCGTTGCGGCCAAGCGAGATGCGGAGAGCGTAGCCGAGCGGATCAAGAACGAGGCGCAAGCGGACGCGACGAGGATGCTTGAACGGGCGAAGGGTGAGATTGAGTCGGCCAAGCAAGCGGCTTTATCGGAGCTTTCGACCAAGAGCACTGACTTGGCATTTGGTTTGGCTCGTCGCGTGATTGGTCGCGAGATCAATGCGGGCGATCACCAGAAGTTGATCAATGAAGCGTTGGGGCGGTTGCCGAGCGGCAATTAAGTTTGATCGGGGTATCTGTAAACGACATTCGCTAAGCGGCGAACGCCGGATGGTGAATGCAAGGCGACGAACGCAAGACAACGAACGCAAGACAGGCGAGTCTTCAGGATCGATTGATGACAGAGCAAACGAAAAAAATACCGACGGTCTTCGATAGTGAAGAGCAGCACGTAGGCGAGGTCTATGCAAGGGCTTTGTTGGGTGTGGCTCAGGGGCCGAGCAAGATCGATTCGGTGGTTGAGCAGCTTGAGTCGTTGGTGGTAGATGTTTTGGACAAGAGCCCCAAGATTGAGTTTGCGTTGACGAACCCCAAGATGTCTGTCGAGGACAAGTGGGGGATGATAGACCGCGTTTTCGGTGGAAAGATGGATCCGACATTGGTGACGTTGCTGAAGGTTTTAGCGCGTCGTCAGCGACTTGGTTCACTTCGCGCGATCCAGAAGTCAGCTTCGGATCTTCGCGATGAGATGGCGGGTCGGATACAGGTGCAAGTCACTGTTGCCAATGCGCTTGATCGTTCCGCGCAAGACGCGTTAGTTAGCAAGTTAAAGACGGTTTTCAATAAGGATGTTCGGTTGAACGTGAAGGTCGATCCGTCCGTTTTGGGTGGATTGATTGTGCGGGTTGGCGACACGGTGTTCGATGGCAGCGTGGATGGTCAGCTAGCGGCGTTGCGAGCGACAGTTGGGCAACGATCGGAGACGGCATTGCGGTCTGCGTCGGGAACGCTGGTTCAGACTCCTTGAGTTCAATAATTCCTTTTCCATTCCCTTACCAAATATTCCTTCCTGCAGGTTTGCCTGCGAAGACGAACCCGAGAGGTCGATGAGATGAAGTTTAACTCGGATGAGATTGCAGCGGTAATTCAAAAAGAGATCGAGCAATTCGGCAGCCAGATCGACGTTCGCGAAGTCGGTACGGTCCTTGAAGTCGGGGACGGTATTGCTCGTGTTTACGGGCTTTCGGGCGTGATGTCCGGCGAGATGGTTCAGTTCCCCAGCGGGGTTACTGGATTGGCTTTTAACCTCGAAGAGAAGTCCGTTGGGGTTATTATTCTCGGGGATTACTTGAGCATCAAAGAGGGTGACGAAGTTCGCGCGTTGGGAACGTTGTTGAGTGTTCCTGCGGGTGATGCGGTTGTCGGCCGGGTGTTGGATCCGTTGGGTAATCCGCTTGATGGAAAAGGTCCGGTGACCACCAATGTTCGACGACCTGTTGAGATCATTGCTACGGGTGTAGCAGAGCGTCATCCGGTCAATGAGCCGATGCAAACGGGGATCAAGGCGATCGACGCGATGACTCCGATTGGCCGTGGCCAGCGCGAGTTGATCATCGGTGACCGCAAGACTGGCAAGACGGCTATTGCGATCGACGCGATCATCAACCAGAAGGGCAAGGGGGTGAAGTGTTTCTATGTGGCGATTGGCCAGAAGGAATCTTCGGTAGCCTTGATCATCGACGCTTTGGAAAAAGCGGGTGCGATGGATTACACGACGGTGATTGTCTCGGGTGCGAGTTCGCCTGCACCTTTGCAGTACGTTGCACCTTACGCTGGAACAGCGATGGCTGAGCACTTCATGTTCAACGGCCAGCATGCATTGATCGTCTATGATGACTTGAGCAAGCAAGCAGTTGCATACCGTCAATTGAGTTTGTTGATGCGACGTCCGCCGGGACGTGAAGCGTTCCCTGGGGACGTTTTCTATTGCCACAGCCGCTTGTTGGAGCGATCTGCGAAGCTTTCGAAGGCGTTGGGTAGTGGATCGATCACCAGTTTGCCGATCATCGAGACGTTGGAAGGTGAAGTTTCGGCTTACATTCCTACGAATGTGATTTCGATTACCGACGGTCAGATTTATCTTCAGCCTGACTTGTTCTTTGCAGGGATTCGTCCTGCGATGAACGTTGGTATTTCGGTTTCTCGCGTGGGTGGAAACGCGCAGATCAAGGCCATGAAGAAGGTCGCCGGTGGTCTGCGGCTTGACTTGGCTGCATTCCGCGAGTTGGAAGCTTTCGCACAGCTCGGTACCGAGCTTGATCCTGCGACTCAAGCGAAGTTGGATCGTGGTTATCGGATGGTTGAGTTGCTCAAGCAGCCTCAGTTCCAGCCGATGGACGTGGCCGAGCAGATTTTCAGCATTTATGCTGGTACCCGCGGTCACCTTGATGATATTCCCGTGAGCAAGGTCCGAGAGTTTGAGACAGGTTTGATGGAGTTCTTGCGGGATCGCAAGAGTGACGTCTTGAAGAAGATCAACGAAGTCGGTGATTTGACACCGGAGATCGAAGAGTTGATCAAGTCGACGATTGGAGCTTTCAAGGCGACATTTCGTTAGTCATTGGGTCACTGACCCAGTTTCGTCTCAGGGTGTTGACCTAGTTCCTGCGAGTTAGGTCAGCGTGGCTTGGGGCGATCGAAGAGGCAAGCGGTTCGAGATAGCAGTAGGGCCAACGAAGGGAACTTCAGGCGATGGCAAACATACGACAACTGGATAAGCGGCGCAAGAGCGTTCGTAACATTCGCAAGATCACGCGGACGATGGAGCTCATCGCCACAGCGCGGTTCAAGAAAGCGATGGATCGAGCTGCGGCGGCGACGGACTACACCAAGCGTATAACGCAGATCGTGCAGGATTTGGGCAAGAGTGGGACGGATGTTAGCCACCCGTTGCTTGAAGCTCACGAGACGGTCAAAGCGGTCGACATGTTGGTGCTTACTGCCAACCGAGGACTTTGCGGTGGTTATAACGGTTCGGTGGTACGAGCCGCGACGCAGCGACGTCAGGAGATTCGGGAGCAAGCCGATGCGGGGCAGACGCTTGCGAGTGGCAAGCGTGGGATATCCGCTTTGCGTTTTGCCGGAATACCGCTTGAGAAGACTTACACTGAGTTTGAAGATCAGCCCAGTTTTGATGCGGTCGCGAAGATTGCTGACGAGTTGATTACGCGTTACATCACCGGTCAAGTCGATCGGGTCGATGTGGCATATACGCGTTTCGTCAGCAGTTCCAGGCAGATAGCGGTGGTTGAGACTTTGTTGCCTTTTGCTGGGATTGAAGTTCCTGCAAAGGATGCTTCGAAGGATGCCGCTTCTGGAGCGGGTTCAAAGGTTGAGGGTAGTAGCATTCGGGACGACTACGAGTTTTTACCGAGTGCTGGAGCGATTCTTGAAGAGGTTGTACCGGCGAGTTTCCGAGCGAGGTTGTTCAAGTGCTTTTTGGATGCAGCGGTCAGTGAGCAGATTGCTCGGATGGTTGCGATGAAAAGCGCGACGGAGAACGCGGGGGACTTGATCAAGTCGTTGTCGAGAACGTTCAATCGTGCGCGGCAGAGCAAGATCACTCAAGAAATTATGGAAATCATCGGTGGCGTGGAAGCTTTGGGTTAAACCCTTTGTTCTCCATGCTCTTAAACATCACTAGCGTGCGTCAGCATTCACTTATCGAAAACAACGAACAGAGAAGATCATGAGCGTCTCCACCGTTAAAGGGGTTGGTAAAATCAGTCAGGTCATCGGCTCGACCTTTGATGCCGAGTTTCCCGAGGATGGGCTTCCACCCATTTACAACGCCGTGAAGGTTGTCAGCGAGAAGAAGGGTGTCTCGATCAACTTGACCGGAGAAGTGCAGCAGCACCTCGGTGGTGGTCGCGTTCGTTGCGTTGCTTTGGGTAGCACCGACGGTTTGATGCGCGGTTTGGATTGCGTGGACACCGGCAGCCCTGTTTCGGTTCCAGTTGGAGAAGGAACCCTCGGACGGGTTTTCAACGTGCTTGGTGAACCGATCGACGAGCGAGGGGAAGTCAAAGCGGATACTTCTTGGCCTATTCACCGCAAGGCACCTGCGGTTTCCGAGTTGTCGACGAACACAGAAGTCTTCGAGACAGGTATCAAGGTTATCGACTTGCTCACACCGTTCGTTCGGGGTGGTAAGGCTGGATTGTTCGGTGGTGCGGGACTTGGAAAGACCGTTATTCTTCAAGAGCTCATCGCGCGGGTTGCTAGCTCGCACGGTGGATACTCTGTGTTTGCTGGGGTTGGAGAGCGAACACGTGAAGGAACTGACCTTTGGTTGGAAATGCAAGAAGCGGAAATCGGCACGACGGGCCGTAAGGTTATCGAGCAGACTTGCATGGTGTTCGGACAGATGAACGAGCCACCAGGATCTCGTCTTCGGGTTGCTCTCTCGGCGTTGACGATGGCCGAGTATTTCCGGGACACTACCGGTAAGGATACGTTGTTGTTCGTCGATAACATTTTCCGTTTCTCGCAAGCGGGTTCGGAAGTTTCCGCGTTGTTGGGTCGTATGCCATCTGCGGTGGGATATCAGCCGACTTTGGCGACGGAGATGGGAGCTTTGCAAGAGCGGATTACATCGACGAAGCGTGGGGCTATTACATCGGTGCAAGCCGTTTACGTTCCGGCGGACGATCCGACTGACCCTGCACCTGCGACAGCGTTCGGACAGCTCGATGCGTTTATTTATCTTGAGCGTTCGATCTCTGAGAAGGGTATTTACCCTGCGATCGATCCGTTGGCATCGAACTCTCGGATTCTCGATCCGGCGATTGTTGGGGATCGGCATTACAATATTGCCCGTCGCGTGCAGCGAACGTTGCAGCGTTACCGAGAACTTCAGGATATCATCGCGATTCTTGGGGTGGACGAATTGAGTGAAGATGACAAGACAGTGGTACGTCGTGCTCGACGTATCGAGCGATTCTTGTCGCAACCGTTCTTGGTTGCCGAAGTCTTCACCGGCAAGCCAGGTGAGATCACATCCTTGGCAGATACGATCCGTAGCTTTGAAGAAATCTGCGATGGTAAGTGGGATCACTTGCCAGAGTCGTCCTTCATGTATGTCGGTTCGATTGAGCAAGCTGAAGAGCAAGCGAAGCGAGCGGCAGCGGCTGCTGCCAAGAAGTAGTAGCTTGGTAGTTGGCTCGTTAGTGCAAAGTGATTTGGTAGGTCAGCAAGTCGCCCAATCAAGGGTGGCTTGCTGAAGTTGAAATTTCCCTTAACGAAAAATCTGGTGGCATCAGAGCTGCTGGAGTGAAGACTCGAAGTCGATCGGTAGAGAGCAATCATGAGTGAATCAAGCGGCGTGCATTGTGTCGTGGTGACTCCGGAAAAGACCGAGCTGGATACACAGTGCGATTCGATCAATCTGCCGATGTTCGATGGGGAGTTTGGGATATTGCCCGGTAGGGCTCCGATGGTCGGCCGTCTTGGTTTTGGGATTATGAAGCTCAAGAATGGCGGCAAGGAAGAGCGTTGGTTTGTCGACGGTGGGTTCGTACAAGTCACGCGGGATGCGGTGTACATTTTGACCGATCGTTTGTTGAAACCTGAATCGGTGAATAAGGCGGCTGCGGAAGAGGATTTGCGAAAAGCGACCGAACTCAAGCCGACGACGACGCAAGCAGCGGCGTTGCGCGATCGGGCGTTGGCGCAAGCCAGGGCAAAGTTGCGAGTTGCCAGCGGGGCGTAAGGGCTATAAGCTTACGACTAAGGACAGGTTAGCGGCTCGGCTCGATTGGGGGTGTATTTGGATTCCCAGGGCTTGGGTGCTTGGATTCTCATCTTTTGGTAGACTCTCGGTCTGACCGGTTCGACTAATAACATCAAAGAGTTTCGTAGGGGTTCAGAGCGTATGGTTTCGCGAAAAGGAAGTGCGTTTGCTGGGGTGGGCGTTGCGATTGTTACACCGTTTCGCGATGGAAAGTTGGATGTAAAGCGGTTGCAGGAGCAGATTGAGTTTCAGATCACTTCGGGGGTGACGTTTTTGGTGCCGGTTGGGACCACTGGGGAGTCGCCGACCCTTTCGCATGATGAGCATGAGCGAGTGATCAGCGAGGTCGTTCAAGCTGCGCGAGGCAGGTGCAAAGTGATGGCCGGTACGGGGAGCAACTGCACGGCAGAAGCTCTTCGATTGACCCGTTGGGCTGCAAAGGAAGGAGCCGATGCTTCTTTGCAAGTAGCACCTTACTACAACAAGCCAACACAGCGCGGGTTCTATGAGCACTTCAAAGCGATCGCTTTGGAGGTCGGGATCCCTCATTGTGTCTACAACATTCCAGGTCGGTCGGCGAAGAATATCGAGCCTGATACGATTGCGAAGTTAGCGGAGTTGGAGAATATCACGATGGTCAAGGAAGCGACCGGGTCGCTTGATCAGTGTTCTCAGATTCTCAACAGCACGAACCTTACGGTACTTAGCGGTGATGATTCGTTGACGTTGCCGATGATGAGTGTTGGAGCCGAGGGGGTCATTTCGGTTGCGGGCAACATTGTTCCGACCGATTTATTAGCGATGGTTCGGGCTGCTTTGAGCGGGGACTTTGTCGGTGCTGCGAAATTGCACCACAAGTTGTTTCCGCTATGCCGCGACATGTTATCTCTGGCGACGAATCCTATTCCGGTGAAGTCTGCGATGCAGTTGCTCGGGCGCGATACGGGTGAGTTGCGACTACCGATGACTTCGCTCGAGCCAAAAGAGTTAGAAGCGTTGAAATCGACGTTGATCCGATATGGAATTTTGGCCAAATAGCTCGACAATGCCGAGTCGTGCCAACGCGTTGGGTGACAGGATTCAGGTTTATCAAGCGGCGGGGTAAGGAGAGCGATGGGCAATCGTAGCGATTCTAAAGAGTGGCGTTCACTGCGATTTCAGTCGATCGAGGATTGTATTGCGGAAGTGCAAAGGATCCTTGAAGCAGACTTGCGAGGGACGTTGCGATCGACGGGGAATTGGTCTGCGGGTCAAGTGTTGGCTCACTTGGCAGCTTGGATCGAATACGGGTATCAAGGTTATCCGATTGGAAAACCACCGTTTCTTATTCGTTGGATATTGCGGATGAGTTTGAAGTCGACGCTACGACGCGGAATGTCGAAGGGGGTTCGGATCCCTGGGGTCAAGGGTGGGACGACCGGGGCGGATCATATGCCGACAGTGGCTGCCGCGAATCGGTTATTGGCTGCTCTTAGACGTCTGCAAAGTGGCGAAGAAGCGAAGTTTGACAGTCCAGGGTTTGGTGCGATGTCGATGGCAGATCGCGTGCAGTTGAATTTGAGGCATGCGGAGCTGCATTTAGGGTTTTTGGTTTACTGAGGTCATTCAAGGGTGGGGGTTTTGAAACACAGAGCTCACAGAGTGCACGGAGAGGGAGAAGCAGCCGGGGGAGAGAAAAGCGGAGAGAGAGCAGACGGGAGGAAGCAGCCGGGAGAGAGCAGACGGGAGAGAGCAGACGGGAGGAAGCAGCCGAGAGAGAAAAGCCGGGGGAGAGTAGTCGGGAGGGGTAAGAGGGATCGGGATAGAGATAGGGATAGAGATAGAGATTAATGCTTGGCTAGGTGTGAGATTTCTTTTGCGAGGATTGCGGCGCTGGAGGCCCAAGAGATTCGCGGGGGTGGTTCGTTGGGTTGCTGAGGAAGGCTAAAAAGAGCTTCGATACCTTGGCGGATGCCTTCTGCGGTCGGCTGTACGTAGATGCAATTCTTTCCGCCCGCTTGACGAAGCTCGATTGAGTCTGTGGTTATAACTCGGGTACCGCACTGGATTGCTTCGGCGACAGGAATCCCGAATCCTTCGTAGAGGGAAGGAAAAACGAGCGCGTCGGCTCCTGCGTAAAGGCTTGGAAGGTGCTCTCTTCGGACGTAGCCAAGCACCTTGATGTGTTTCTCATGGCCTTGGATCAGTTGCTGGATTTCGGTTGAGCTTCGGCCAGGTTTTCCGGCGAGGACAAGGGTGTGATTGGGGATTTTGCCTTGGTCTTTCAAAGTCAGGAAAGCTCGGATGAGGTTACCGACGTTCTTTCTAGGTTCCCAAGTAGCGATATTGAAAAGGTAGGGAGTTTGGATTTGGTGCTGCGATAGGGTTTCTTTGAGAGTGGAGTTCGAGGGGCGGGAGAAGATCTCGTCGACGGCTGGCGGGATGACCAAGGATGTCAGCCCGTAGTGTTGTTGGATTAGTTGTTGTGTTCCTGCGGAGATGGTCAGCAGGGTGTCTGCCCGCCGTGCATCGCGAGCAGCGAAGAGGCGGTGGGCTGCAAGATGCAAAGGATCGAACGAAGAGGGGGAGACTTTGCTGGTGAAATCCAGGATGGTCAGAAGCGTACGGATTTTTCGGGGTAGTTTAGGAAGGAATGAATACGGGGACCAGAAGATATCGACCCGATCTCTTTGGCAGAGTTTCCCAAGAACAAGTTTGTTCCAAAGGACTGGAGGAAGCCACGTCGCGTTTCCATAAACGTTGCGCCACGACCCTAGGCTCCAGTTGGCGAGTTGACCGTCGAGATGGATCTTGTGTTGGCAGTATGCGGTAAAAGTCGCGTTGGGCAGTAGGTGGGGGAGTTGTTCGCAAAGGCGCATTGCGTACAGAGCATGTCCTCTGGGTTCGTTCGACCAGATGGTCGCATCGATGCCGATGTGGATGCGAGGCGTTTCTAGCGGTAGTATTTCACCAAGCGGATCGGATGAGGAGTCAGTAGTGCCGAGACTAGAATTAGAGGAGTCGGTCACTTGAGATCTGCTTGATTCCGGAGTTTTGCCGTAGAAGAAGTGGCCTCCGCCCGAATTGCCTACACCTGATTCACACTGGCCAAAGCGTGCAGTGTTATTGCGGATGCACCGAGCATTGTTCTGCTGTTTTAGCGATGTTCTGCGAGGTGCAACGGCAGACTTTTCACAGCTTCCTCGGCCCAAACCTACGCTGGATAAGGTAGTTTGCTACCGAAAGTGGGCGATATTGGACTCGAACCAACGACCTCAACGATGTCAACGTTGCGCTCTAACCAACTGAGCTAACCGCCCGGACATAGTGATATGGATTGTCGATCGAACGATTGAATTGTCAAGTCCAAGGAATTGGATTCCGGCCGCATTGGTTGCCCAATCGGTACCACCTGTGTATGCTTTGAAGCGTCTGCAGCTTGTAATTCGAACGATTTTTCGGTTTTGAAGGATTAAACGGATAATATCGCCCGTTGCTTTCCAAATCGCCGTTGACGTTGCGGTCCGTGAAGCTGTAAAGAGACACAGTTTAGCCCGTCAAAAATAGCCTGTCGCAGTTTAGCCCGTTACAGTTTAGCCCGTTACAGTTTAGCCCGTTACGGATTCGCCAGTCACTGATTCGCCAGCCACGCGCTGACCAGCTTCGCTTTGGCCAGCTTCGCATTGGCCAGTGACGGCTTGATCGGTGCCGGCGACAATTAAAACTCCTAGGAAGCTGAGTCGATTTCTGTCCTATGTCGCAAGTTCAACAACGAGTCGTCATCACTGGCTTAGGGGTGGTAAGTCCGCTTGGACGCGATCTGGATTCCTTTTGGAAGAACTTGGAGGATCGCCGATCGGGGATCGGGTTGCTCGACACTCTTCCTTTGGACGTTATTCCGGTTCAGTATGGTGGGCAGGCGAGTTGTTTCACTGGGGATATCGGGGATTTCGGGCCGTTGGAGAAGAATCTTCAGCGTTCGATTAAGAAGAATCAGAAGGTGATGTGTCGGGAAATCGAGATGGGTGTAGCTGCTTGTCAGTTGGCACTTCATCATGCAGGTCTATCCGATCCTGCAGTTCGTACGCCGGAACGCTTTGGGATTGTTTACGGAAGCGATTACATCATTACGCGACCGGAGGAGTATGCGGACGGGATTTCGGCTTGTTTGAATTCCGAGCATGAGTTCCAGATGGGGCAGTGGCCCACGGTTGGTCGCCCACAAGTCAACCCGCTGTGGTTGCTGAAGTATTTGCCGAACATGCCTGCGAGTCACGTTGCGATTTACAACGATTTGCGAGGGCCAAGCAATTCGGTGACGATTCGCGAGGCGAGCAGTGGCGCGTCGATTGTGGAGGCCGTTTCGGCGATTCGCCGTGGGGCCGCAGATGTGATGATTGCGGGGGCTACTGGTTCTCGCATGGAGCCACTTCGGGCTTTGAATTTCATGTCGACCGAGCCGATGGCTGGGGCGAGGGACAACCCATCGGAGATGGCTAGGCCATACGACATTACTCGGGATGGGAATTTGATTGGAGAAGGTGCGGGCGCTTTGGTTTTGGAGTCGATGGATCGGGCGGTTGCACGGGGTGCAAAGATTTGGGGAGAAGTCATTGGCGGGGCCAGCTCGGCAGTTGGGAATTTTCAGCACAGGACACCTGGTCGAGATGCGATCCGGTTGGCTGTGGGGAATGTGATGCGGGGATTATTGACCCACGCAAGTGCCGCAGGAATCGATTTGGATTCTACACCTTGGCACGTTCATGGTTGTGGCAAAAGCGATGTTCAAGGGGATGCGAGCGAAGCATCGGGCATCCGGGACGCGTTGGGTTCGCGAGATGTACCGGTAACGGCCGCCAAAAGCTACTTTGGAAACCTTGGGGCTGGCTCAGGTGCGGTTGAGATTATCGCTAGTTGTTTAGCGATGGAGCATCAAAAGTTATTTCCAGTATTGAACACCAAGGTCGTCGATCCTCGTTGCCCGATTCGGGTCTCTACGGGAAGCGAGTCACCCGGAGATGCTTTCGCCCACGTGGCTTATTCCAGCCAAGGGCAAGCTTGCGGGGTCTTCATTCGGCGCGCCGGCTGATCGCTTTGTGATGATACGACTTGTCCATCTGGGAATCCTCAACGGCTTGCTTAGCTTCGTTGCTGTTTTTCAGAACTTCTATTATTGGCAACATCTTCCACCGAGAGTCGCAACTCATTTTGGCAGCAAGGGACTTGCCGATGGCTGGATGGATCGCACGCAAGCATGTTTGACGATGGGGCTCTTTCAGGTCCTTATGCCTCTGTTGTTTTTGGGGCTGGGATATTGGATGTATTGGGTGCCTGAATCGTGGATCAACTTGCCGAACAAAGCTTATTGGTTTCATCCGGATCGCAAGCAAGAAAGTCTTGCGTCGTTAGCTCGCTTGATGGGATTTTTTTCCATCGCGATGGGGCTCTTTATGCTCGGTATCAATCACCTTACCTTCGTTGCGAACTTGGGTGATGGTCGTTTGCCGATGCTCTACTTCTGGATCCTAATGGGCCTATTTCTAGGCTTTACCACATTATGGGTTGGTTGGATGTTGATCCGGTTTCGGGTGGTGGTCCGTTAACCGAAATCTATCTCCGCTACCCTTGAGCTTAGTACTTGCTGTGTGGTTAGAACTTGCGATTCAAGGAGACTTGAAGTTCCGCGTCGAAGCTGCGGTCGGGGGTGTTTCGCAGTGGAACAACTGCACCGACACGCAAGGCCGAAAGGGGCGAGAGCTGGGCTTGAAGGCCGCTGGTAAGGTTCAGCAAATCCAATCGGTTTTCGGCATTTGAAAAGCTTCCTCCGAACAAGTTTCCGGAGGGAAGGTTGACCGAGTCGGTGTTCTGAACTGTGGTCGTGTAGTGAAGCTCGGTGACGGCAGCGAGTGCTTGGAAGTATGGTCGCGTTGAGTCTTGCCAGAGCCATCGCCCTAGTCCAAGGTCAGCTTGAAATAGATTTTGCTCTTGGAAAACGCCTACGAGTCCATCTTGATTGACGACTTCGTTCCCGGATGCTGCGAAGTTCATTTGGCAGAAGGATTGGGTGAACCAGTGTTCGCCGAGGTGAGCAGTAGCAGCTAGGAATGGCATCAGGTGTACAGCTTGGTTGCGTACGATCAGTGTTTCAGGGGCGTATATAGATGGATCGCTGTGGGATTGAAAGTCGCTACCGGTGGGGAGTCCTATTCCAAGACCGGTGGCGAGTGCCGCGTCGTCATTGGCAGCGAGAAGTCCCTTCATGTACATCGTAAGGTTGCCGACGTTGCCCGATTCGGAGAGCAAGCCAAAAGAGTTGAATTCGATGTTGCTCATGAACGGCATGCGAACATCGAGTGACACGTTACCGTCGAAGAATGTCTTTTCAAAACCGATCAAGTAACGGTGCAGATCGATCGACTTTTGAATCGGTTGAAAGCCATTTGGGTCGGCGTTGATCGTAGCGCTAGCTGCGTTGTAGAACGCGTTGTAGACAAAATAGACGCGATCGGTTGGAAGCGCAGTATTGTTTTCCGAGACGTTGAAACTTCCACCTCCACCGAGCGGTGCAGTAAAGAGCTCTCTGCTAGCCGTATCGCTTCCTTGTTCCTTGAATGGAGTTAGGGTCACGGCTGGGGTGAGGGTATCGCCAAACATGTTCGGAGCTCGAGCGACTCGCACGTAGGTATTGCGAGCTGACGAGGACGAACTGCGAGGAGTACGAGCCGAGGATCTTGCGGTCGGTGAGGTGCTGGCCGTTGGGCCGAGGAGTCCGAAGTTCGAGTCGGAGGATTGGGGGTTACCCAATCGGCTTGTTGCCGGTGGATCCTGGGGTTTTGGTTGAAACTCTACGGGGCCTTGGGCCAGTCCACCGGACTGAGCGAATGCGCTGTTGC
>Ga0214163_1000070_pt1 | contig 41440 bp, 56 predicted proteins | sample LakMenepilimnion_2_FD_153001 | JGI IMG/M metagenome (GOLD analysis project Ga0214163, IMG submission 153001) | Freshwater microbial communities from Lake Mendota, WI - Practice 15JUN2010 epilimnion v4 | ecosystem: Environmental > Aquatic > Freshwater > Lake > Epilimnion/Euphotic zone | place... | reverse complement strand
GGGCGCCCTCAATGGGCGCGACAGTAGCAACCGTACAGTAACCCTGCGGTTCCGTCTACCAACCCTGCCATCGTTTAGATGGCGCAGGAGTACCCTTCCTGAGCCTTTTGGAACCGATCTGCGGGGTTTAGGACCACTTCACGTGTGTCCGTGTGGCTCACAAGTCTTTAGTGTTATGGCCTCCTTTGAAGACTACGAGTTAGTCTGGTACTTCTTAGATGCAACCTGTGTTAACTGTGGGAACCTAGTAACAATCCCTTGCCCTGCCGACAAAATGGCATAAAAAAAGAAGGCCGGTCCCCGTAGGGACCGACCTCCTGTTTGCCTCGCGCTATGGGTTACTTAGACCCACGACCAAACTCTGCAGCTTTTGGATCCAATGCCTTAAGCAGTGGACCTGCAACCGCAGCGATTCCTGCTGTTGCTAAAGCCTTTGGATCTGTTACGCCTGCAAGATATAAGGCGATTATTGATGCAATTCCAGCACGTAAATAAGTTGCTGCCATTGCCTTTAACTTGTTCTTATCCATTGTTACTCCTTTGGACTTGTTGGTTCTTTCTTCTTTGGTAGTGGCCTAACTGCTGCCTTAACCTTTGCGACAACCTTCGGCTTGCCCAACCAAGGGAACCAAGGGGAAGTGTCGTCTCCACATTCATCCTTGATGGAGATGTGAAGATGCTTGTTGTGCTTATTGGAACCTGTGTATTCACGGTCACCTTCTGAGGCACGTTCTGCTGACCAGATCTTGCCTTGGAAAATAAGATACTTAACACGCTTGTCTGCTTTTAGTTCTTGAAATAGATTAACGCAGTCAATGCCACCCAACTTATCGTGGGTTAAATCAACACCGAATCCAGTATTGTGATCTGAGTTAGGACTCTTGCTCAGGTGTGCTGCTGATGGTAGCAACCCATCTGAGGCTTTCTTCCGAGAAGGACATATCGCTGTGGCTTGTCGAAGGACAGCAATAGCGGCAGGTGTGGCTTTCTTTACAACAGGTTTCATCGTTACTCATTTCTCTGCAACCAATCGGTACAGGTCATCTATGCGGTCTTCTAATCTTTTGACAGAATCTTTAAGGCTTGAACCACCATTAGGTTTGAGTTCATTAAGGTAGTGCTTTACTAACCAGCGTACCGCTGCAGCAAAGCCACCAATGATTGTCATTACTGCAACAGCAACTGTTGCGTAGTCTTGTGCCTGCATTAGACCGTCCTAATGGTTACTAAGAGCGTTCCGCCGTAGCCAGAGAAGCGCTTATCTGATGGTGTCTTGTTAACAAAGTCCAGCTCTTCGATGAGTCCAAGGTAAGACTCACCGGTTCTAAAGTCTTCAACGCGGATGGTATCTCCAACATTTTCAACAGCTTTGAGTTGGCTCATACGATCATAAGCAGAACCTTCAAAACCAATCTCAACTCCGAAGTGATCTGACTCGTGGTCAAAGCAAGACAATGGATACTGGATAAGTTCTTGACGTGGGATGGCAGGCAGTGCCTTAATCTGATAACCAGTAAACAACGGCCCCTTAGATGTATCAGTAGTTGAGCGAGTCAATGTAAACTGGAAGCCAAGGTATTCTTGTGATGCCTGTGGGTAACTGATGTTAACTTCAGGTACGTTTGATCCTTGCGAGAAGGTACCAATACGATAGTAGTTATTGCCAGCATCAATAGAATCTACGTATAGCCCACCATTGAACGTGCTAACACGGGCTTGAAGCAGCTTAAAGATTTTAGTTTCTAGTGTGTTGTATCTGATGTAACCAGTACGCAGGTAACCTTCTGCTACTAGCGTACTTGCGGATTCGACCCATATTCCATCACCTGGTATACCAAAGACAACTCTATCAGTATTGCCAAGGAAGTCTGTAGATATTGGATTAGCGCTTTCACCGCTTGCATAAACATCCCAAGCATAGGCAAAGATAAGACTATTAGGAACTGCTGGTTGTGATAAATCAATACGGATTAAACCTGATTCGGTGCCTTGTAAGGTTGTTACATAAGCAAAACTATCCCTAAAGGTTACGCTCTTGCACTCTGTATTTATTAGTAATGGTCCATAACTAATGTCACCATCGGCAGATACTACTGCAACTCTTACACCCTTGTTGGTGCAAAGAACTCCAAAGGTACCAAGGTATACATCAAAGGCATTTAGTATTTCACCTTCTGGTAAATCAACTACAACAGTAGGAGTATTAAGTGTTGGGAAACCAAGAGCATTAGGAACTGTGGCATCTAAAGTAATCTTGTATAGAGATGACTGCGATCCAGCATAGCCACCAACATAGAAAGCAGCAGGTCCTTCAGATATGGTTGTCCATATCCACGATGGATTTGGGTGTGTATAAAGTTCAGTAGGTAGAGCGTGACCACCTGAAGTGGTTGCCTTATTAGAATCTAGTTCATATAGATCTCTATCAACTCCAGCTAGTAAACGTTGCTTTGCGTATCGCATTACTACTGTAGTTACTGGACCATTAAGATCGTAGATATGACCATCAGATGTGGTACCAAAGATATTACCTCTATGGATACGAGCATTATCTGCTGCAAAGTACCGAGTACCATCAGAGGTTAGCGACTTAAAATCAAGCGTATGTGGAACTGTTACCAAGGTATAGGTAGTAACGGTAGGTGTATCGCCACTCATAGTGAGTTTCTTTAGATCGGGTCCTTCAGTAAAGACAATCGCATCTACGTTATTGGTGGCATCTCTAGCACCAAATAAAGATAGATTGGTTGCTGTTGCAACCCTAGCCCTGACTGTGCTGTTAAGCAGGGTAGCCTGACCTCTTGTCCAAACATCTACACCTTTAGACTGTGTGTATTGGAATCGCAGCGACTCTTCTTGGATAGGCTCGAAGAACTTGATGCCAGCACCAAGGTGGAAAGAGCTTTGGGATCTAAGCCACCAACCAGTAAGCGTCTGTTCACCTGGCTCACGGCTCTGGTCAATCTGTTGCTTACGATACTGAGCTGTGACACGACGAAAAGGTGCATCATCGGAGTTCAATATAAAGAACGGTAGACCAGCAATTGCTACATCGTAGGCTTCGCCAGTAGATGAGAAATTAGTGGCACCCACTGGGTTTGATAGGACGTAGGGTATTCCCTCTGTGATGTCGTCGCCGTAGGCCACTGTGTCTCCTTAGTTATTCTGTAGGTTTTGTCCAAGATAAAGTTGCTTCGTCCCATTGATACTGAGGTTCTAACCAATACGCTTCTTGGTCAGGTGTATATGGGTTAACTGGCATAGGAGTTGGTGGTTCCCAATCACAAGTATCTTCATTCAAAGTCCAAGAAGGATACGGTTGTGGTATGTAAAACGCATCAAGAGTTGGGTCATAAAAAAACCCAATGCCTGCGTAGTTCTTGCGAAAGTTTCTATTGTATGAAGTCTGGACCCAGTTGCCGCCAAATAATGATTGGCAAAATTCAATACCCTTAGTCTCTGATTCAACACCATCAACTAATAGTTCGTTGTTATGTACAACAATTACTTGTTTAACAATGTTGTTCTCATCTAGTTCTGCAAAGTGTGCCATTAGAAAGTTATACTCCCGCTTCCTGTCCATTGGTAGATCTTGAATCCGCCTGTGTTTGTAAATGTAGGTGAACCTGTAGTTGATACAGCATCGGCAAATGTATTTGCGTAACGAATAATTACAACTCCTGAACCGCCAGTGTTGAAAGGTGTATTAAATTGACCGCCTGCTCCACCACCTGTATTTGCAGAACCTGGAGTTCCTGCAACATTTGGATTAGGGCTAACGCCGTATCCACCATTACCGCCACCACCTGCACCGCCAGGTGCTTGATAAACGTTTTGAGATGTGTTTGCACCACCACCACCTGCATATGTAACACTTGATCCAGTAATTGATGAAGAAGATCCTGCGCCTCCCACGCCACCTTGGTTACTGGTTGCATTACCACCCGCAGCAGATGCACCACCACCGCCACCAAATTGTGCAAATGAAACAGTAGAACCCGAACCACCATTATTGCCTTGTGATGGTGATACGGAAGGTGTATTACCAGCACCAAAGGTTCCGTTACCCCAAGCACCAGATCCCGAACCACCTGCTACACCATTGGCGGTTGTTCCACCAGGATTACCCTGTGCTGCGCCTCCACCACCTGAAGAAGTAATGCTACTGAAGACAGAATCGCTTCCACTTGGAGCAGGTCCGTAAGGTGAACCAAAGGCACCAGCAGCACCACCGCCACCAACAGTTACTGTGATTGCACTTCCAGTGGATACTCCAAATCCTGATGCAGTTCTGTATCCACCAGCACCAGCACCGCCCTGCGATCCACCGCCACCGCCAGCAACAACTAAGTATTCAACGGTTGACGGAGCGACTACTGGCGCAACAGGACTTACAGAGTTAGATGCAGCAGATGCTGTTGATGTTCCAAAGGCATTGGTTGCTGTTGTTGTAAATGTATAAGCAGTTCCATTGGTCAATCCTGAAACTGTAACTGGACTTCCACCTGAAGCTGCGATTGATCCAGGTGAAGAAGTTGTTGTAAAGGAAGTAATTGCTGAGCCACCTGTTGCATTGGCTGAGAAGGTAACTGAAGCAGTTCCATTGCCAGCAGTAGCGGTTCCAATTGTAGGAGCCTGCGGTACTGATGCAGATAGTACAGAGTTGCTAGAACTTGATGCTCCAGATGTACCATTGGCATTAGTTGCTGTGACAGTAAATGTGTATGAAGTTCCTACTGTGCGTGAGATAGTAATAGGGCTTGCGCCACCTGTTGCTGTTCCTCCGCCTGATGATGTAGTAGTAAATGTTGAAACCGTTTTGCCACCATTTGCACCAGCAGTAAATGGAACAGAGATGTTCGCACTTCCTGTATAAGCCTGTCCTGTAGCACAACTTGCTGTGCCAATAGTAGGAGCCTGTGGAACTGTAGTAGCAGTAATGCTATTGGTTGTTGTAGCCGTTGAAGATCCATTGGCATTGGCTGCTGTCACGCTAAATGTGTACGCTGTAGAAGAAGCCAAACCAGTAACTGTAAATGGAGCAACATCTGTTGATGTAAATGATCCTGGTGTTGATGTGGCTGTGTAAGAGGCTATAGTCTTTCCACCTGTTGCCCCACCTGAAACAGTAATTGTTGCTGCACCATTGTTATAGGCGCGACCTGTGCCAACGTCTGCAGCACTTACTGTTGGTGCTTGTGGAACTGTAGTTGCAGTGACAGCACTAGATACAGTTGCTGTAGATGTGCCATTAGCGTTAGTTGCTACAACGCTATATGTGTATGAGGTGCCTGATGCCAGACCAGTTATGGTCAATGGGGATAGGCTGTTAGCTGTAAAGCTTCCAGGACTTGATGTTGCTGTGTATGAACTGATAGAAGCCCCACCAGTTGCACCGCCTGTTACAGTAATAGTAGTAGCTGCATTGTTATATGGACGACTTGTGCCAACGTCTGCAACTGAAATTACAGGTGCCTGTGGAATTGTGGTTGCAGTTATGCTGTTAGATGCAGCAGATGCAGCGCCTGTTCCAGCAGAGTTAGTAGCCCTTGCTGTAAATGTATAGGCAACTCCTGATTGCAAACCAGTGACTGTAATAGGAGAAGATACACCAGTTGCAGTAAACCCACCAGGACTAGATGTCACCGTGTAAGAGGTAATAGGAAGTCCACCAGTAATTGCAGGTGCAGTGAAGGTTACATCTGCTCGTCCATTGTTGTAGGCACGACCCGATCCAACGTTCGTTGCTGTTCCAATTGTTGGAACTCCTGGTACCTCACGTTTAGAAGATGCGACTGTTCCAAGGATTCTCATTAGGCAGCTATATCTCCGATTAGGATCCAAGAGTTTGTGTTAAGTTTAATAAGAGTTGCAGCAGAATACTGTGTTCTTAATTTAGTTGCGGTATCTGATGCGCTAACAGTTACGCCAACTGCAGGTGCAATAGTTACCTGACCTACTCCATTTTGGCTAATAGTAATCTGAGTTCCATTAGCAAAAGGAACCGTAGCATTAGTTGGAACAGTTAAAGTAATAGCTGATGCACTGGTCAGTGTTATCAATTGACCAGCATCATTGGCAGTTAGCGTGTAGGTTGTGCCAGTTTGATTGTTAAGTGGAATAGTTTCATTAAGTCCTGCTTCAAAGGCATTAAGTGCTTCAGATACAAAGACGTGCTTTACTGTCGCTCCACCTGAGTGTGAGATTGGACTGGTGCCTGACTGACCACGAACAATCGTAAGCGTGTCACTGTTGATTTGAGTTACAAAAACAATTTCTTCGTTAACGGTATCTGGGTCAATTGCTACTGAGAAGGTATCAATGTTGCCAGGATCTAGAGTTACACCCATAAGCAAGGCAGAACCAGTTCCAGTAGCCACAGTCATAGATGCAGCAGAGTTTGAGATACCAGAGGCAAGCGTTGTTTCTACGCTGATACTTGAGTATTTACGTGTCATTGGTTTTCCTTAGCGGGTGTAGTGGATACGGATTGGATACTTGTCAGCAAGCTTCAAAGCTTCTTCGTTAAGTCGCTGTTGGTATAAAGCAAAGATGTAGCGGGATGCGGCTGCACCAGCAGATGATGGAATCTTAGAATCGTTTAGATCCGCTTCAGCACTAGAGAGATTGATTCGCCCTGCGTCAAGGTAAGACAGTAACTTGTATGCTGCGCCGAGTACGACAACATCCTTGCAAGACTCTGGTAGGCCAGTAACGTCAGCAAAATCATCTGTGTTTGCGTCAAGAGTATTAGGCGTTGCTGTGTACCAAACTTGAATTGTACGACCAGGCTGTACGTTCTCATAGATGTTTATTGTATTCTGTGTATTAAAGGTGGCAGCGTTTGCCATACCATCTAAGCGCCAGCGATTTACCGGTAACCATTCTTGGCTAGAGCCAGTAGTCTGCCAAGAGATAAACAAAACATCTTCGCAGTCATCAGGCAATGGGTATGTAGTCTGAGATGCGTTAAAGGTAAAGGTGTAAGAAGCAGCAATCCATAACTTAGGATAGAAACTGTTGATCGTATCGTTGATTGCCTTCTTGATATTGTTACGAGGAAATGTTGGTGCTAAAGTTACTTGGGCATATTGTGAGTGAGGCGCAGGAGTGGTACCTTGAAACCCACGACCAAAGCCTGGTACTACGTTAAGGTTATTGTTAGCCTTATCAAAAGAATCAATCCAGATTAACTCGTCATCAATTTCAATAAGACCTTTGGCTAGGTTAGAAGATGAGCCAACAGTAATTTGTGATGTAGTGGTAGTTAAACCAGCAGGGTTAGCAACATAGGTAATACGGTCCTGACGTAGTGAGTACCCTTGTAGGTTAGCTCTTACTTCGTCTACCATTTCGTTTAGCGTTGGCATTATTTCCTCTCATACCAGCCATCTCCCCATAGAGTTAGCAGTCGTGCAAAGTATTGTTCGTATTGTGGTGCGATAGCATCTAATGAATAAAGAGATACTGCTCGCTTGTGTATCTTTAGTGGGTTAAGATCTTTGACCCACTCTGTAGCTGCTGCAAACTCCATTGCATTTCTGCAACGGTATCCAGTAAGTCCGTTCACATTAGTTTCTGTAAAGGCTCCCCAGTCTGTGGTAATCGTTGGAGTTCCACAGGTCTGTGCTTCGATAACAACGTTACCGAAAGGTTCTATGTATAGGGTTGGAGCAAATAGGGCAGTAGCACCACCCATTAACTTTGCTCGCTCTTCAGGACCAACAGGTCCTACCCATTCACCGTATTCAATCTTTGGGTTATTACCAGGACCTGCCATAATAAGCTTAAGTCCCAATTCTTTGCATACGTGCTGGGCAATAACTATGCCCTTGCGATCTATCATACGACCTACGTATAAGAAGTAATCTTCTTTCTTCTTTTGCAATGGGAACATCTCTGGTTCTAAGTAACCAGGAATAACCGCATCATAGAAGTTGCCATCAACCGTAGTTGGGTTCTTAAACATCGCATAGATGCTATGCATCCAAGCGTATGATTCAAAGACTTTGTACTTACTAAAGACTCCACCGTATCCAACGCCAAACTCCACCGTGATGTGGTTTGGGTAAGCATCAGCTATTGGTTTTTGTGAAGCACCACCGATAACGCAAATAAAATCCTTTTGCTCTAGGCGCTTGCCAAGTTCCTTGATGGCAGTACCATTAAAGATCTGCCAATGCGGAAGATCGGAATCAAAGGGTGCCTCTGTGTAATGCTTACCGCCTAGTGATTCCTCACGCTGCTCGTTTGTGATACAAGTAATTAGTTCATCACAAGGTGCTTCGTTTTCCTCACCAGCGTAGAGATAAACCGTATGACCTAACCCTTTCATCATCATACAGAATCGGCGTACCTTCTCTGTATAGGCGCAGTTAACATAATCTTTAGTTGTCTGCGTATGAGGCAATGACATTACGTGAAAACGCATCTGCTATACCAGAGCTAGTATCTTATTCCGCAGGAAGTGCTGCTAGTTCTGCTTGATGAGTTGTGATTGCTGCCTCAAGAGTTACAAGCGCTTTATCTACAAAGCCAATACCTTCTTCATCATTGAGTGCTTCACAGGTCTGCTTGTTAAGTGTGTGCTGGTATGCCTCTGTTGCAAACTGTGCAATGCGCTGTTCCAAGATCTTACGCTTTTGCTCATCTGTAAGTAGTGCTGCATAATCAATTGACATTAGATATCCTTTTGTTAAGTTAGCCTCGTCAGGCTAAGGTCCTGCCATTGTATCAGAAGGTTACGCTACCGCTACCAGTCCACTGATAAACATAGTTTCCGCCTACTGTTGTTTGAGTTGGTGACCCAGTTGTTGCAACAGCCAAGCCATATGAGGTTGGGTAAGAGATAATAACAATTCCACTACCACCATTTGTGTTATATGCAGTTCCGCTACTAGCGCCTCCACCACCACGGTTTGCGGCAGGTGCTTGATAGACCGAACCTGTACCGGCCGTGTATGGATTTGCGCCACCCCACGCATTAGCCTGTGCAATTGTTGAGTTCGTTCCATAACCACTACCACCACCACCGCCACCGCGACCTACCGCTGTACCAGTTATGGAAGAAGAAATACCATTTCCACCTATGCCGCCTGTTGGGAAAACTCCGGATTGTGCTTGGCCACCAACGCCACCGGCACCGCCACCGCCACCGCTTGCGTTGTTATTAGTTCCCGTAGAAGTTCCACCGCCAGCATTTCCTTGACCTGCAGTTCCCGCCCCGCCCGTAGTACCAGTTCCAAATCTTCCGCCACCGGAGCCACCAGTTGCACCGTTTTGTGGTGCAGTTCCGGCACCGCCACCGCCACCGCCTATAGATGTAATTGAGTCAAGAGCAGAATTAGAACCGTTTGGAAAAGTAGGAGACGGAAAAGTTCCACTTGAATATGCACCTCCACCGCCGACTGTTATTGTCTTTGCTGAACCTCTAGTTAAACTTATTGTGGACTCTCTATAACCACCGGCACCGCCGCCCGGATTGTATCCAGCGCCGCCACCCGCAAGAACCAAGTAATTAACTGGCACTGATGGTGGTGCAATGGTTCCAGTCCTCCAAGTGCCAGCAACTTTAACTGGCATATCAGAAGCAGTTCTCCAAGTACCAGATACATTGGTATATACAGAAGAAGCAGTTCTCCAAGTTCCAGCAACATTTACATATACAGGCATTGCTCTCCCTTGTTAGGTGTATTGAATATAAACATCGCCATCAACGCCACCAGAAGGTGCAGCAGTTCCAAAAGTTGTTTTTCTTAGACCGTATGTTTGATAGTTAGTATTATTAATATAATAGACCCAGCCAGCAAAACCTCCACCTTGAACATTTCTTGTGGCTAGTCTGTTGGCATTATCTTCCCATCCCCAAGCAACTTGTACACCCCAAGAACTAGAAGGATTACTGTGACGCATATGTTCATAAACCCACCAAGTACCACCTGGGCTATTTGCTAAGCCTCCATCATCTCCTTGGTGTCTAACTGTTCCTGCAGGAGTATTGTTAAAATCAGTATTTAAGTTACCTGAAGATCCAGTTCTTTGAATATAATTTGAAGAGTTAAGAAAAGTTGCTGAAGTTGCTGAAGTCGCTGAAGTTGCATTGCCAGCAAAACTTGAGCCAGTTACTACTCCAGGAACTGTAAGATTACCTGAGCCATTGAGTGAGAGCATAATAATACCTGCAGACCAACCACCAATTTTGAATACATTGTCTGTATCAAGACCCATATTTATAGCATAGTTGCCAGTTCTATGGAAAGACATTGCAGCGGCTTGAGTAGTTGCATTTCCTCTAATTGAGATACTGCCTGTGTCATTAGAGTTTAGGATTGTTCCGCCAGTATTTTCTTTACCAGTAATCAGTCCTGTAAATGATGCTGCTGCAAATGATCCAGCAGAAAAACTTCCAGTTATAGATAATGCGCCTGTACCTGTTAAAGTGGCTACGTTTGTGGCTCCTGCATACCATCTAAAAAATTGCGCTGCATCTGCAACAGATTGCCATAAAGTTGCGTTTTCAATACCTATTGCAAAATCTGCTGCAGATCCTGAAAGACTTGGATACAAAACAAGTTTAGTTCCAAGGCTTCTTGTTCCAACCGTTGGAGCAGCAACACCGTTGATATTGTAATCAATTCTGTTACCAGTAGCGCCATTTAACCAAAGTTGTCCACCACCTGTTGATTGACTATTAGCAAGGGTAGATTGAATCTGACCAGTAAATGTAGAACCCGCAGTTTGAGCCATCTTGTACCAAGTTGCATAACTTGCACTTGATGTTGTAAATCCTGTGTACAAGTCTCCAGTTGCCATATCAATTGTTAGGCCAGACCAACCACCAGCAGCATCTCTATTACCAAACTTTTGAAAGTAGTTGTAGTTGTTAGTTGCTGTTCCATTTGCAGTTGAAGCATTCGCCATTACAACTGAATAGCCCACGGCATAATTTGACCACGTTGCTTGGCTTGAAGCGGCAGGCGTTACAAGGGGAATGTTTCCAGTTCTACCTGTATTTGATGTTGTTAAGTAACCAGTAAATGATGGAGCGGTAACGTTGCCACTAAAAGTTGCACCTGTTAATAATGCAAGACCAGTAGTTGGGTGTACGTGATCTGTTCTACTTGCAGTTGTTCCAACACCAGCACTAGCAGTTCCTAAAGCCAATGCTGCTGTTGATGAAAGAGATGGTTGTGGTCCTGTGGCACCTGTGGCACCTACTGCACCTGCTGTACCAGTAGCACCAATAGGTCCAGTAGGTCCTGTTGCGCCGTTAATTCCGTTAGTACCAGCAGGTCCTGTTACACCCTGTGGTCCAGTTGGACCAGTTACACCGATAGGCCCTGTTGCCCCTACTGGACCTGTAGATCCCGTAGGACCTGTAGCACCGATAGGACCTGTGGGTCCAATGACACCTGCGCTTACAATGGCTAGGAATATCTGTGCGTTATTAGCAAAACCTGTAGTACCAGTTCCACCAGAGTTAATAAGGGTTACTGGGACTATTACATAGTTATTAGGGAAGACGGTAATTGCAGCCGATACTTCCCATTTTTGGAAGTTGGCAGAGTTCGTTCTATCCTGAATAACAAGAATATCTCCAGGGCTAAGGATTTCTAAGAAGATGTCAATGTCAATGTTGTCATCGTCAATGTGGTCAATGTTGATCTGTGTAGCAGAAGTCTGAGTTGCGTTGTTCCATAGCAAGTAAGTATTGCCAGGCTTGCCACTTGTAGCAGTGGTATTGGCTAAATAGTCATAGAAGCTGGAGGACTGACCGTCTGCTCCAGTGGGTCCTGTAGCCCCTGTAGCGCCCGTAGGACCTGGAACAGTGCTGTCTGCACCTGTTGGACCAGTGGCTCCGATTGGACCCGTAGGACCGACAGGTCCTGTTGCTCCGATTGGACCTGTTACTCCAGTTAAACCGATAGGACCTGTAGGCCCTGTATCTCCCGTGACACCGATAGGACCAGTCGGTCCAGTAACTCCTATGGGACCTGTAACGCCAACAGGACCAGTAGGTCCTGTATCTCCCGTAACTCCGATGGGGCCAGTAGGTCCAGTGACACCTACGAGACCCGTGGCACCAGTTGGTCCAGTCGGTCCGACGTTGCCTGTAACTCCGATAGGTCCCGTTGGACCTGTGTTTCCCGTAACGCCCGTTGGACCTGTAGGTCCTGTGTTGCCTGTAACTCCAATAGGACCCGTGGCACCCGTCGCGCCAATCGGTCCAGTAACACCTGTAGCACCTGTTGCTCCAATCGGTCCAGTTGGACCAGTCACTCCTGTTGGTCCAGTACCACCCGTTGAACCAGTTGCTCCCACAGGACCAGTTGCACCTGTTGGTCCAGTGTTACCTGGAGCACCTTGTGGGCCTTGGTCATTTGAAAGACTTACGCCAATTTGTGGAGTGATCTCTTCTATGACAATTACTGTTTCCGAGCTTTGAGCAGCTCCAACGTTTACATAGACAGGGCTTTGTAAACTTTCAATAACAACAAAGTCTTGTGTCAAGTTGTCACCGCGCCTGTTACGATAAACTTACCTTCTAGGATTCTTGTAACTACGCTACCTGAATCTATTACTAGATCATATGAGTAACGACCTGCATCTATATCGGCAGTTGTTGTATCACTAAGAACTACTGTTATTCGGCCATTAGGACCGTCAATAGCCACACGCCCATTGTCATTGGTTGCCACTACAGTTGTAGTAGCTGCACCAACAAAAGGACGCACTGTCATAGTGACATCATAGTTGGTTAGATCCCAAGGAGTGTTGTCGTTGAGAATCTGGAAAGCAAAATTAAATGTAGTTGCTTGGTCACACACCAAGTTATATTTAGCACTCACTCTGACACCGCTCTGAGAGCTTGCGCTGCAGGTAGTTGAAAAGTACCAGCGATGAGGTTACATACGCCGCTGTAATCAAGGCGATTAGTAGTATCCGTACCCGCAATCGCATTTAGAACTCCTACCGTGTCTGTTAGATTAGTTGTTACTTCACGTTGCGTTGCCCATTGCTTTGCAGCAAGGGCTTCGCCAACCATTTCGCCTGGTGCTCTATAGGTGCCACCATTAGCCAAACGATTAAGTTCATCTAATAACGTTGTTCCGTATTGTCCTAGTGCCACCTATTTACCTCAATTCTTTGTAGATCGTGCTACTGCTGCGTTATCTATTAGGTTTGGATAAGGCCTACCTGCTGCTTTAGCTCTAGCCTTTGCTGCAGCTTTTTGCTTTGCTGTTAACGTAGTTGATTTCTTTTTAGGATTCTTTTTATCCCAGAATGCTGTTTTCTTTTTCATTTACACTTACAATCCCAAGCGCGAAGCGACTTGTTTATTCTTGAGTTCGGATCTTTAGCTGTCTTACTGGAAGTGTTCTTTGCCTTCATCCCACACATACGACCACAGAAAGACTTACGTCGTCCTGCAGACTTAGGAGACTTAGCAGCCTCAGCCTTCTTGACTGGAGGCTTAAGGTTCATCCCCTGCGCTTTGGCAGAGGCACGACCTTTTGCGTTGAGGCCACCCTTTGGGTTCTTGCCCTCTGCTCTTTGCCACGCTGGAGACTTAGCCATTACTTGGCAGACTTGCCCATCGCGCCAGTTTGGATTGACTCGTATGTGCAGTACTTCATTGCGCCTTCGTATTGCTTATCAGGTGTTGGGTACTTTGTTAAATCTTCTTCGTAGTTTTCCATTATTACTCCTTAAATGTCATTGAGATCCCATCGAAAGCCTTACCAGCCTCGTTGGAAAGTTGAACTGCTGCATCTATATCTTTGCTCTTTGTTGAACGTGGTTCTATACCCTGACGTGTAGCATCATAATAAGACTGTAGTTCCTTATCGTGCTGCTTAGCTGTAGGTATACCTCTGTGGTTTGCAACCCCTACGCTCAACTCTAGTTCGCCTACCTTGCAGCCAAAGCATCCTTCGACATACTCAAGGTGTGTTGTTCGTCTATGTAAACTCATACTGGAGTTATCCAACTTCCGTATCCGGCAGCGGTAAGTACCCCTGCTTGGTAATCGCTAATAACATATTCGTGACCACCAAGGAAATAATAACTAGCTGCTGCTAGATCATCCTGGCTTGGAGTTAAAGTAATAGTTACATTAGTTCCATTAACAATCAATGTTTGACCGCGTGGAACATCTGTAAGGCTTGGAGCAATATCGCCATCAATAGTTCCACCATTAAGACGACGACCTGCAAGGCGTGAGTACGGAGTAAACTCGTTTAATCCTGCGCCCCAGGTTTGCCACTGGTACGGCGTTACTAATGTGTATGGCATATCCAACCTTTCCTAAGTGACAGAGGGTAGGTTTCCCTACCCCCTGCCGTTGCACTATCTGAATTATCCGTTTGTTGCAGATGACTCAATGCGGAATAGAGCCGCTTCACGAAGACGTGCAAAGCCTCCGAAGTAGTACCAACCGATTGTGCGGAAACGACGTAGTGCGTCAATCTCTGGACCGATAACGGTTGAGATGTCTGCAGCCTGTGCTTCAGCCAATGCTTCACGACCAGCGATGATCGCACGGTAGTTGTTGGTGAATGTAACAGTACCTGTGTCTGCAACAGAAGTGATAGCACTTCCTGCTAGAGCATAGGTGAATGTTGTTGATGTAACAGCAGTGATTGTGTATGTGCCGTTAACTGCTGTATTAGTTGTAGCAGCAACTGTCACAACCTGGCCTACGCCAAGACCGTGAGCAACTGCTGTTGTAATTGTTACAGCGCTTGTTGTTGCAACAACGTTTGTGATTGCAACTGTAGGTGTGATACCTGAAGCAAGGTTTAGACCGTTTAGGACACGTGGTGTCTCAACGATGAATGCACCTTCGATAACGCCTACTGCACCAGCAACGAACGGTGTACGCTCAACGTACTTTGTTAGCTCCTGGAAGCCACCTGTACCAGTTTCAGCGCGAAGATCGGCTGACTGACGTGGGTGTAGGTATGCAGCATATAGTTCACCCATACGAGGCAATGCCTTGTTTGTGCGTAGTGATACAACAGCGTTACGGATATCCGCAACTGTCATTGTGTCTACTGGTAGAACTCCTGCTGATGATGTTGGTGCAGTTCCTGATGGACCGTTTGAGTAGATCACGTTAGTTCCTGCTGAGAGGACCTGACCTACAACGTTATCAATAGAGTCTGCTGCGTTGTACGCGATGATGTCAGCAAGTGCTGAATCAACATCGTTAAATGAAGTTAGGTTTAACTTCTTTGTTGTTGTAACTGCTGAACCGTATTCGTTCAGTGTTACTGTAACCTGTGAAGGGTTACCTAGTGCGATGCTTGATACATCTGAAGTTTCTGTCAATGTAGAAGTAGCTTGTGCCAAATCTGAGTAGATTGAGAAAACAACTGATGATCCTGGCATTGCCTGCTGTACTGGCTTAACATCTGCAAGTGAGCGCATAACAGGAATGGAGCGAAGCGCCATTCTTACATACTGATCGTATGCTGCCTGCACAAGTGCGGTGATATTACCAGTACCCGTTGGGGTACCTTGTGGTGTTGCCATTGTGGTTTAGCCTTTCTTGTTTAGGATCGGATTAGAGTCCAGACAACCTAATAACTTCGTCCAGTTCTTCCTTGCTATTTGCATTCATTAGTTTTTGCATAATGTCTCCATTGTGCTCTGGCGAAGCGCCAGAGTCTGCGGAGTTTGTCATACGCTTATATGCTGCAGCATCGGCTGGATTGATATTAGGTTGTGCCTGGGTTTGGCTTACTTCAATACCGAATACATCGGCATAGTCTTCAAGCCATTTAGATACAGACTCTTCAGTTGGGTCTATATCCTGTGGGATAAATGAAGCAACTTTGCTGTTTACCCCGCGACTTGCGAGGGCATCCTTTATTGCTCGTTCGCGTTGCGACTTATTCAAAGACTCAAACTGAGACTTAAGTTCTTGCAGTTCTTTATCTTTTGCTTTAGCTGCTTTGCGTAATTGCTTTACTAGATCGTTTGATGAGTCATCCATTGTGAAGTCGTCATCATCCTCGTAGTCGTAATTGGACATAGTGGTCCTTCTCCCTATTAGTTGTTGGCATAGGCCTCACATATCCTTGGGGCGGGTTATGTGGCTCCTACTCCTGGTCTTATTATCGCTCCACTAGGCCAGTCGTTCTAGTGGCAGGCTTTTTATTTAGTAACCGCCAGCGCGATCACGTGCTAATGCACCAGAAGATACTCCAGTTTTACCACTGAATGTAGCTTGTTCCAGTCCAGTAATCTTTTGACGTTGCTTACGTGCTTCTTCAGCATTTGGCAATTTGAAGAATTCTGTTTCTGCAGTTGCTTGGGTGTATGGATCTTGTCCATAGATTGCAGCTAACTGTGAACCGCGTTGCAATCCACTGCCGATAGCTGCATATTTTTCTTCTGCCATAGCCTTATTAACACCATATCGTTCTAGGTATGCGGCATCTGAAACATTAGTTGTTAGACCAAAGCGTGCGGCTGATCCACCAATTTCGGCTGTAGTAATTTTACGATTGATTAAATCTTTTCCATTTTCAGGGTCAAGCACATAAGCAAGAATGTCACCATTTTTAATGTCTGGATAGAATTTCTTAAGTGCCGCAAGAACCTCCGGGTTGCTATTAACAACACGTTTTTGAGCAGTAGCAATACGGTCTTCTAGTTCTATATTATCTACATCATTGGCAATCAACTTCGTGAATCCTTTTTGCGAAGTAACTCCGGTTACTGGGTCAACTGTTTGCTCCCAATAACTTTTAGGCAAACCATAGTTTTGCATAATTCTTTGGTATTGATCTTCTAATTTAATGTAGTCGTATGGACGCAAAGCGCTAAGTCCTTTAGCAATACGATCTTTGTTTGCACTAAAACGATTCTGATAAGCTTCAGTATTTTGTAATTGAATAGAAAACTCTGATGGGTCAAAAGAGTTATCAATTAAGTAATTCTTGATATCAGATACCAGGCTACCTAAACCATATTTGTTAAACTCATCATAAAGTATGTTATAGGCAGAAGTGCGTTTTGCTTTATCTTCTGCTATTTTTTGATCGTTTTCAAGTTGTGTACCTGTACCGCCCGTGCCTGTACCACCTGTGCCTGTACCACCCGTACCGCCAGTACCACCTGCACCGTCTGCGCCACCTGCACCGCCTGTTACTGGAGTAGTTACTGTTGTTGAGCCTGCAGGTCCTGTGTATGGCTTGTCGCCTATTACTCCAATATTTATAAGCTGATTTTTTTCAGCCTCTTGTGCTGGAGTTAATTTATTACCTGCTGTTTGTAGTCCCTTAAAAATATTTGATCTATGAATAAGGTAATTATTAAGCCATTCCTGTTCATCTGAGTTTGGTTTAACTCCCCCGGTTGCGCGTCCTTTAAGCTTTTCATAAAGTTGTGCGGCTTCTGGGCTTGATGGATCTGGAAAATTTCCAGCACTTGCAGCTTTAGCTTCTGTTGCGACATTGATTGCCTTGCCAACGGCTTCTCCTGTTTTGCCAGCAATTGCTGCACTGTATTCAGCAGGGGTAAGGTCTACGTTTGGATCGTACGAGTCACCATATTTTCTAGTAACTGGATCAAGTCCACCGCGTTGAATAAGATATTCTTCTGCTGTTATACCAAATTGTTTAGCATTGTCAGCAAGTATCTGTTGAGTACGCTTAGGAAATTTTGTAATATCGGTTACGAATTGTTCAGCCATTTTTACCCCATAAATCCAAAGTCTTGAAGAACCTGTTTAGTTGCATTTGCTACTTGGCTTCGAGCCTTATCTGTATATTGCCAACGATCATCCTTGCGTAATTGCTTTCGTAATTCTGCAAGGCTTATGTTATTAGCAAGAGCGTTTTGAATATTTCTATCTGTCACATCAATAGATGTGTAGGGAAGTTCTAGTTCATCAGATATAGTTGCTCGATATGGGTTAACAATTTCAGTTAAATCGTTGCCCTCATCAATTAACTTCTTAGCCCATTCAGGCATAGCGGTCTTAGCATAGTTACGAATCTTCTGGTTAAAGTCTTCAATAGAAGCACCAGATTGTAGTTCTTTGATAACTTGGTCAATAGTATCAAAGCCAAGAACTTTTGGAAGCAATGATGCAGAGACGCCATTACGAGTAGCAGTTCCAAGCAATGTATTGTAATTAGTCGCTTGTGTTCCACCAGTCTTACCTGGTTCAAACTTTTGACCAGATGACAACTCGTCAATAATTGTTAGGCCATCAATGCCACGAAGATAATAGTCATCAAGTTGGGCATCTGTATATGTGATGCCTCTTGCTTTAAGATTAGGTATAAGAGAAAGCTTCCAGCTTTTCAAACGCTCTTTGTAAAGATCGCTATTTTCTAACTTTAATAAGTAGTTAGTTCTAGCATCAGAGTCTAGCTTTCCCCACTTAGTCTTAAACAAAAGATCTCTTGCTGCAACTGGATTTGTTTTGTAAAGCTTAAAAACTTCTTCAAGTTCTTTTCCATAAATTTTATCTAGCAGAAGTGCTTCGCCAATACCAAGATTGGCAGCAATTTCTGCATCAGTTAATCCTTTAGGTAACGCAGGATTAGGCGTTGTATTATTCATTACTTGTGTATTAGCAACACCCATATTGGCACTAATGCGTGGATCGTATTGGCTAGTAATTGGGTTTTCAAGTGACTTGATGTAAGCTGCTTCTTTGGCTAATCGTGCTTTCTTTTGTGCTGCTGTCTCAGCCATTAGCGCCTCCTAGTGATTTCAACATCCAATCAGTAAATTCAACACGCTCTTTGCGAGCAACATCTTCAGGCGCTGCTTGACGAATAGCTTTTTCTGCAGTAGTAGCAATTTGTTCTTCTGAAAAACCAGGAGTAGTCACAGCTACTAATTCTGTTTTTTTAGTCTTAGGGTTGAACTTCTTTGATGTAGTTCTAACGGAGCCAGTATCAATCATTTTATCAATAGATGTTTTAAGATCTGTGTACCACTTTTGCGCTTTGTCTGCTTCTGTAATGTTTTGACCACGAAGAGCCATAGAAACTTCATCAATCATCTTTATACGATCTGCTTCAGTTCTGTTATAAATCTCACGCTGTGGTAATGCGGCTGTCTTTGCTGCCTCATCTGCTATGTTTGCAGTCTTTGCTGTTGAGCGAAGAAAATCTTCAATGCTCATAGTCTTGACTATTGGATCTGTTGAATAAAAAATGTTCTCAGCTAAACGACTAACCCAAGCACCAAGAGTGTTAGGATCATCAATTGTTTTTCCTGATGCTGCCTTTACCAAACTCTTAATTGAACTGTAAGCCTTTGGATTACTCTTTGAAAGAGTAACAATGTATGGGGCAATCTTGACTGGAGCAAGAGTTACATCTTTGCCTTGTTCTTGGATGCCAAAACCAAGAAGCAGTCCAAGACTATTCTGGCTTGCAGTTCCGGAGTTAAATCCAAAAGTAGGCTTTGGTGTTGAGTTATCGCCAGGTACATTTGGGTTGCCTTTACCGTCTGCTACCCAAACAGTTAACTTACCCTTTTCGTCTTTAGTCCAAGACATTAGTCAATCACCTCATAGTTGTCGTTTTCTAAGTAGCGTGTGTAGAAATCACCGAATCCATTATCCCATAATTTCATCTGTAAAATGTATTCATCCCACTGATCTTTAAGATCAGCATTGGCTGGATCTGAAAGACCTTGTGTACCTAGATTTGCTTTACGGTTTGCAATTTCACGAGTCAGATAATCACGATTAAGAACATAATCAGAAACTGCCTGCATTGTGTTTGTTTTACCGTACTGACCCATCCACTTTTTATCTTGAGTTATCTTAAGAAGACCCTTGACATAACGCTTGGTTTTTGTAAAGTCACCTACAGAGTTATCGTATGCTTCTGTCCAAGCAGGTAAATAATTTTTAATAGACTGAACTGCTTGCTCCCAAGCATCTGTAATTCCTAGCTGTCGAGCAGCCTCTGAATTTACACTCTTGATTCCATACTGGGCAAGAGCTGCATCGCGTTGCTTTGAGAACTTTTCGTAATAGTTCCAGCCAAGGCTTTCCTGACGATCAACTAGAATGTCTTCAGTGGCACGGCGCTCAGTGTATTTAATCTGTCCACCAGGGCGTACTGTTCTATCACGGAAGTAGTTTGCTGCTGCTTCTGAGTACTTATCTTGGTTGTTGCCAAAGTTAGCAATAAATCCAACTAAACCTGGAGTATTTAGTTTATCCATTTCGCCAAGTAGGGCGTTATACTTACGCTGGTTTACTACAGCGCCTGACGTTGTAAGCAAGTTAGTTGTGTTCTTGCTGCTAGGTGCAGTCATAACATAACCAATATCACCATACTTAGAAAGTATGTACTCGTCAACCTTTGTCTTGCCAACTTTTGGGTCTTGCAAAGCACGACGGTAGTCATCAATAATTGGTTGCCACTCAGGACGGAATGTAAATGTAAACGGCAATGACAAGTTAACGCCTATGCGAATCTTGTACAATTGCTTTGCTAAGATAACAGCATCTGCAAAGTCAGGTTGTGGACCTTGGCGTCCATTTTGATCCCACTCATAATACTGAGTCTTCATAGCGCTTCCAACCGCATTTGCAAAGGTAGTGTCATCTAAGCCACTTTGTAATGCAGCATACTTTTGACCTGCTGCTGGAAGTAATAACTTCCAAGGATCTGCTGGCGCTTTACCAAATGGCAGAAGGCTATTCATAATAACGTTAGCTGTTGTTTCGCCAGTAAACTCTATTAAAAACTTCTTTGCACTATCAACACGATCTGGACGATCATTAGCAAACATTGATACTGGAAGAGTTACAGGTATTCCAAATGAAGGAACAAGAGGGTTTTCTCCTGTCAAGAATACGTTAAGACTGTTCTTAGGAATAGATATCTGATATCCCTTTGGGATACCCCATCTTCCTTGTACACCTTCTGGAATTGTAAATAGAAGATATTGTTGGACTGAAGGTGGTGTTCCTGCTGGAACTTCATTGCCTTCTTGGTCTACGACTGTAGCAATACGGTTGGGAAGATTCCAAATCTGTGAGGCACGGGCAATACGTGAAGGATCTTGAAGGAAGAACTTTCCGTAAACCTTAACAGCGTTGTACTGTGCATTAAAGAATGGAACCAAGAAACGCATTGTTGTTGAAATACCGGTATTGTTTGTCATACGGTACAAAGTTTCATTAACAGTTTGACGTGATGCTGAATGTGCAGTACGTTGTAACTGAATAATTAATTGAGGATCTTGAAGGTTCTTGCCCAATCCTTCTGCAATATTAATCTCATTTTGAAGATTCTTCTTGTAAAGTCTTTCATAAAAAGGCCACGCTACAAGATTGTTTTCAGGTGTAGAACCAATAGCTTTGAAGATTCCTGATATAGCAGTATTGATAGAGCTTTTGATAATTCCTTTATCGTAACGTAATGTGTCATCAACAAAGGAACGTCCAGCAATAGGTGCAAGATTTGGAGCACCACGCATCAAAGCATCAAACTGTTCTGGAGTTAATTCCTCACGTGCAATAAGTGCTCGCATTTGCTGATCTGGAAACAGTTTGTAAATACGGGAACGTGCCTCTGAGATATGAGATCTAATTTGATCCGAAGCAACATCAGCATTAATTTCACGTAAGTAAAATTTACCATCACGACGTAACCATCCAGCGATTTCACTATCGCCTTCTCCCTGAAGAATACGCATAGCAAGTTGGTCTTGGCGCAAGATACGATTAGCAAATACTGACATCTCATTGAAGTATTGAGGATCAGTAGGCTGAACTACTGTACGAGTTTCGCTCAACCTTCCTGCGTAACTGCGTGATTCAATACCCTTCATAGCATCGTACGAAAGATAAGTTTGTCCTTCTGTCATCCAGTTAAGCGTGTTATCGCTTGCTGCATCTTGACGATGCAAGATTCCATTAGGACCTGCAAATGCTCCATTAGCTTCAATCTTTACACCAGACGGCGATGTATAAAGATCTTGTCCTTCACCTGAACGTACAATCTTGAGTTCAGAACGACGTGTCGCTAGCTTCTGTGATTGAACGATCTTGTCAAGAATCTCGTTGTCATACTTATCAACCATATCCTGGTAAGTACGGATGCGGTTCATTTGCTGTTCGCCTAGAAGATCAGCAATATCTTCATAGTTCATTCCCTTAGAAATCTCATATGAAGTAATAACACGGATATCAGGTTGCTCAATTGGACCCTTAGCACGCATCTTAAACTTACCAGATGACTCTAACTCATCTGCTAAAATAGAAGAAGGTAGACCTTTACGTGTTTGAATATCTGGAATTGCGCCCTTTGGTAAACGGGTTTGCTTTCCAGGAATCTTGTAGAAAACTTTTCCGCTAGGGAAATCTGCATATACTAAAGTTGTGCCTTTAGGAAGATTTGGAACTACCTCTTGACGTACATACTGACCATAAGCCTTGGCTTGTATGTCCTTGAACTTATCTTTGTCAGCACCAAACAAAAGACCCTTTTGTTCTTTTTGCTTCTTGCTTAACTCAAAGTAAGCATCACGCTGCTTCTGTGTTAGTAAAGGCTTTGTCTTAGATGCTAGAGCAAGTTCAACCATTCCTGGATCAACTGGCTTGCCAAATGTACCTGCAGCACCAGCATAATATTGAGTAGGAGTAACCTCATTTAATATGCTATTACGCACATCAATAGTCTGGCTGCGCTGAGTTACTAACTTACCAATTTGGTCACGTAATTGACTTGGGTTTTCTAGGCCAATTGTTTCTTCAAAAAAGTTTGTAGCTTTAACTGCACGAGTCCTAGTATTAGATGCTAGATTTTTAATCATACCATCTGTTTTAGCAAGAGCACCTAGTGCTAATGCTGCACGAAGTTGACCATCAATTGTGTTACGAATTGGGTAACCCATACGTGTAAGAACAGAAGCCTTAAATAAAGAGTTAGCAAAATCTAACATATCTTCTATTTCGCCAGTTGCTTGACGTGCTTTAAGTGCTGCCTCTGTAGCCTTTTCTCCCAAAGGACGAACATTCTTGTAAATTTTAAGGAACTTATCAAAGTCATTAAAGTCCATCATAGGGACTACGTTAGGCATTTCAGATTTCCAGAATGGAGAAGTAACTAACTTCTCTGCTTCATCTACCCAAAAGCCGTGTTGTGAGAAACTATCCATCATTCCGCGACGGACACTGCCATAGACCTTGTACCAACGCTGTGCTTCATCAACGGTTAAACCATTTTCAAGCGCAATAATATCAGCAAGTTCTGATTCAATGTTTTCAACTGCAGCCATACGTTCAGTAGCGTTGCGAGCATTCATATAATCTCTGGCAAGTTCATTTTTAGTTTCGATATATCTCATATCGCGTAATGGCTTGACAGAATTAAGGGCATATTTGATTTCGTTGTATGAATCTGCTACAGGACCGCCGTCAATACGGACGATACCACGTGGCAATTTGTTAAATGCTGCCTGAATAACTACAACTGGGCGAGTGTATGGAGACTTTTGGAATGTTTCTGTGTAGAAACTAAAATCGTGGTATAGGTCAGATGCCTTAGCACGTGCCTTCTCAACTGCTACGCCAATATTTTTGTTAAATAAGTTAACATCGGCTGCTGATGTGTACTCATTGATGACGCGATAGTCACCAATACCCTCAGACATAGCGCGTTCTAGGTTAGTATCGCGTAATTTAAGGTCATCAAGGACTCTGTTTAAGCGATCATACTCTTGAACTGTAGGAAGATGCTGTTCAATGTTGACTCCAGCGCCCCACTCAATGGTGTTATAACGCTTTTGAATAGGATCTAAGATATCTTGAGAGCGTTGAATCTCATCAGCGATAGATGCACGAGTAACCGCAATTTTTGCTAGTGAATTTGTATCGCCAGCAGCAGCAGCAATAAAGTTTGCCACATCTTCATAGGTATTAGCTTCACCAACAAGTCCTGCCATTAGGGTAGGGTTTGTGGTTTTTCTAATAAAGACATCATCTGCAGCTTCTGCTGCGTTCTTTCCAACAAGACGCTGAGCTACTACACCCATTGGGGTTTCGCGCCCAACAACACCGTTAGATTTGACATACATACCGTGGATGTCAAGCTCTGAACGAAGACGAACAATGTCTTCTGCTGATTCAATAGGACGAATAAGACCAACTTCACGTGCAACCTTAAGGCCCTTGCCACCGATAACTAATGGATCTGCAAAAAAGTTAAGAAGTCCATCAAGACCACCACTGGTAAGTTTTCCAAAAACGTTATCTACAAATGTTTTCTTACGATCTGATGGTGATGCAATATTAAAATCAGGATTAAATAATTCTGCTGTAGGTGCAAGAAAAGCCTGTCCTGGGCTAACTTGTTTTGCAAGTTTCCAATTGCTTACAAGGTTAAGACCTTCACCAGCAGTAAAATCTGCACTAGAAAGAAGAGCCGTACTAACAGGTTGAGATACCTTTGGATATGCCCATTGATAGAATTGATCTACCTCTTTCATACCAAGGTTAAATGCAGTATCTAAACGCACTACCTCTGCTGGCTTAGTAGCAGTATTAACTGCTTTAGTAGCCATATTATTAGCAATGTCGCCAATAATGCGCTTAGGCTCGTTTGCAATGTTAGGGACACTTACGCCAGGGGCTAATTGACTTGCTTGCTTTTGAGCAAGACCACCAGCAAGAGAAATACCTGCCTGTGGAACAGCACCAACTGCGTTACCAATAGTATCGCTAATTGCTTTCTTAACAATATCCCAATAGTTAGGCACAGATTATGCCTCCCGTGTCAGGTAATCTATAAAACCATCTCTGTCGTAATCTGATTCCCAAGGAATTTGTGCAAGCGAAAGGACGATACCTGGATGGTCATAACCTAGTGCATCAACAAACGCTGTAACATCTTTAACAAATTGCTTCACATATTCCCCTGTAATGAGCGCACAAAAATTCTAAATGATTGTGGAGCATCTGGAGCTGATGCCATTGCATCAAGTGCTGGCATATATCTTGCAATAATGTCTGATTCGCCTTGTTGAGATTGATTCATCATCAATGCTTCTGAACCTACACCTGGGCCTGCATCAGTTCCATTCATAATGTTTCTATCTGGAAATGCTGTGTTGTCATAGAGTCCAGGAGTACTTCCTGTTGGAACTGCAGGCGCATTTGATGCGCTAACTCCAGGTGTACGTGCAAGCGGAGCACCAGACTTAATAGCCTGTGTCTCAACGCCTTCGCCGTATGCGATAGAACCCATTTGTAAATTATCAGTACGTGTAGAGAACTTGCCTGGACCTGCTGGTCCTGCCAGTGGATTCATCATACTCACTGTTGGTCCTCCTCTAATTTTTCTAAATCTGCTGCCATATCTTCCCAAGCCCGATTGGTTTGAGTAAGATGATTTGATTGATAAATTGCTAATTCCATTAGTTCACCCGTTAAGGTTTCAATTGATGATGCTATGTTGTGTATAAAGCCTACGCCTACAACAACAAGATCGAGAAAGCGCACTGGACGAGGAATGTAATTATCATCGTTCATCGCCCAGTACACCTCTCATTAAAAAGTCATTATCCCTTTTTTACTGCGTTGCCGCGTCGTCCTGCTGGCATCATTGATGGTACTACCTTGCCTGGTCCTGCTGGCTTGGAGGTATCCTTCTTGCCTTCAACTGGCTTTGACATTGGTGCTGCTGCACGTGATCCTTGGTTCATATTACACCTCCTCTTGTTATGCTGCGCCGGTGATACCAGCTAGTAGTTGGGCTATATCTGGACGTTGACCAGCAGCAGGGGCCATACCACCTTGTTCTTGTGGAGGTTGCGCTGAGGCTGGGGCGGGGGCCGCACCTGCCGCTGGAAGTTGTTGTTCCATACCTGGTGCCATAGGTGGCATCTCTTGGGCTGGAGGTGGTGGTTCTGGTGTAAATGCTTTTTCGATTGTGCTCTCTAGCGATTGGCCCTTTTGCCGACCCTGGATAACAGATGCAATGCGGGTGATAATCTCAATAGGGTCTTGGCCTTGCGCTGCAAGGGCAGGAATGGCTTGAGCATACTGAGCAACAGCCACGCGCAAAGAATCGCGCATTTCTTCGATATCAACACGTTGTTCCTCCTGCGTAACATTCAAGTCCATTGGAATCTCACGACGTACATAGTCACGAGATACGAGCTTGTCTGAGCGCATTTGTAGTAAAGCAATGATGGCACGGTTTGGATCCATACCAGACATAATTCCGTAGCGTACATCTACGCCGTACTCACCCTTAATGTCACGAGATGGTGTGTACTTTAGAACGTAAGGTGTTCCATCATCTGAACCCTTGATGGTTTTTGGAATGCCACCAAATACTTTCTCATCTGCTTCAAAGCAAACTGAGATAAGTTCTTGGAACATACGAGCAAACTGTGCTTGCGCTGATTTGATCTGTGTATCAAAGCCAGCCTGTAGTGCTTGCACACCACGACCAGTAACTACTGATGCACTGATATCTCCTGAACGAGATTCAGGATAACGAGCACCAAGACGAAGTTCGCGTTCTAACACACCGGATTCAGCGAAGACTCCAGGTGGTAGCTCTAGTGGAACACGACGAATACCTTGTGGGTTTGCAGAACGCATAATTGCATCTGGTCCAAGTGCCAACTCTTGCACATCCTGTGGAATAGCAATAGGTGCTTGGATGGATTTTTCTGCTGCTTGGATCTGCAATACTGCAAAACGAGCACGAGCAAGCTGTACAGATAGAACATCATCAAACTGTCCACGCGCTTCACCATCTAGGGATGAACGCATTACGACAGATGCCATTGCCTTACCTAAGATGTTAGGTGTGCGTGATAGAACTAAATTCTTACGTTCTGGCAAGTACAGCAAATCTTGTTCTTTGTCGTGGTACTTGACCATTGAGATGTAAGGAGAAGAAAGAGCGTACTGGTTCTTACCTAGAATTAAATCGTAATACTCTGGGTACTGTGCAGCTAATGTCTCTGCATCGGTAACAATTACCTGTGTGACAGATAATACGCGACCATAACGATCTAACTCTGGGTAGGTACCGAATGGGTTAAGCATACGGATGCGAGGGTTGTTGTCCTCAAAGTCCATCTCAACCATACCAATACCAAGACCGTAGGTGTTATACCAGTCTGCTGCTGTGTACATCTGCAGTTGTAGGTCAGAGTTTGTTACATAAAAGTTTGCAATACGAGTTCTAGTATCTGCTGCTTTACGTGCTGCATCTGAAACCATATTGGTTGCTGAGCAGTTAAAGGATGGCAGTGGTGCCATCGCTTCTGCTAAGTCACGAGCTGCGACGTCAATGAAGTTTGCAACCAGAGGCTTTGGATAGTCCTCTGAAAACATTGCAGGATATACCTTAGAGATATCTCCCTGACGCACCGAGAGCACATCACGCATACGTTGATCTCGCGCTGATGAGCGAGTACGTAAGCGTGCGAGCTTAGCGTCAACTTCTTTGACTGATAACAATGTGGGGTCCTTACTTCTTTTTAGTTAATCCTGGGTATTTCTTAGCAATAGCCTTCTTAGCGCCAGCTTCTGCTTGTCTAACACCAGCAGGTGATACACGACGTTGTAGCGCTTCTACTGCTGCTGGTCCTGTAAGAGACATAGGTGTCTTCTTTGTAGGTGCCTTAGTTGCTGTTTTCTTAACTGCAGGCTTTTTCATATTTGGCATTGTTGTCTCCTTAGATGAATGTGCGATCTTTTTCTGCGAGCAGTTCATCTATGTTGATAACTGTTCGTTTGCCTACCTCGTAGCGAGATAGAAAAGGATTCTTCATATGGTGGGTTTGATGTAATCCTTGGTTGAGCATCTCACGTGCTCGGATCTCACAGAACCACAGTGCCATCACCATATCGGTCTTACCTTTAGTAGTTGGTGACCACGTAATCAATTGCTCGATGAGCGCCTTGATGTTTTCAGTTTGGTCAGAAGGTAAGTGAATAAGGTTGTCGCGGTGGTGCTTTCCGTCGAACTGTTTTGTGCCGAACAAGGTGGACATAGAAGCAACACCGAAACCGGAGTCCCACTTGTTGGTTCCAGTATGGTGTTCTCGCAGTAACACACCCCGTGAGGCAAGGTTCTGGCGGATGCCCTCATCTTGCGTAAGGAATGATTGAAAAGCATTCTTCTCTACTATCCACTCACTAGGTGAGTACAGGGAAGTCCAGTCAAAGATTAATTGACGGATCGCAGCAGGTGTTGGCCTAGTAATTTTAATAGCATCAACGATATAGCGTTTATGTGTAGCGCGATCAACAGCGTAACAAATGGCGGCTGTATCACCAACCATAGCGGGGTCAAGACCACAAATAAAAGAAAAGCCATTAACATCACGCGGATGGCCTGGGTGACCAGGAACCAGACGACCTGCTTTACGCATTCCATCAATAGCACCTCTTACGCAGACTGGATCAAAGATGGCATCATCTGAGATGTCTTGCTGTTGATAGACAAGCGCCCAAGTAGATGCATCCATAGCTTGACGTTCGTTGTAAAGGTTACGACCATTCCATCTAGGATAGAGGCCGTCTTCGTTCAAATCTGATTCTGTCTGTCCGTCAAAGGGAGCATCAGATGCTGGCCAGAGAGTCTCCCAATTATCAGGGTCTTCATCTGTCTTTAATAAAGCTGGCATTGCAAGATAGGTCCACGGAACCAAGCCACCAGGGTAGCGGTCTTCGGAGCGTAGCTCGCGGTATAAGTCAACTGCGGTAACACGGGTACCTACGATAATCAACTTACCAGTAGGGTTAAGACGAGAACGCACATCCTGGGTCAACCAACGGATTTGCTTCTCAAACTCGTTGGCGTTCTTTAATGTCACCGCATCGTCTACGATAATCATATCTGCACGCTTACCGTAGATCTGACCACCAATACCGACGGCTTCGATGTTCGGGTCCTTTTCAGATGACTCACGGAGTTCATCACCGAAGGTGACACGGGTTGCCTGCCACGAGGCAGACTTAGAGTTAAACCCTACGCCAGCAGCGTAAGCCTGTTGGAGTGCTTCATAATTAGGATGAGTCAGGCGTTGCTTGATGGCGTAGAGAAAGTCTGCTGCAAGTTGCTGAGTCTGGGAAACAATCAGCACACGAAAGTTAGGGTTCTGACAAACCTGCCACGTGACGTAATCAATCGTCACGGTCATAGACTTGGCGTGGTTTGGCGGAATGTTCAAAAGGATACGGTTATTAGCCAGACCCTTTTCATACTTCATACTGGGGTGTAGCCACCCAGGTTCACGGCCTTCGATTACATCTATTAGATTCTGCTGATGTGGGAAGGTGCGGGAGTGTAGGTACTTCTGGCGGAACTCAGCAAAGTTTAAGTCGTGGACATCGGAAGCTGCAAAGCTCTTGTCTTTGAGACCCAGCCGTGTTCGGTCAACTTTGTCTGTAAAGACCTTATCGGTGCGACGGTAGTACTCGTAGGTCTTAATGGATTTACCAGCGGAGGCACAAGCCTGCTCGATGGTCATACCCTCTGCTACACAACCAAGGATGATTCTCTTGGCAATATCGGCACTATTGTCAGCCACGTGATCTCCTAAAATTTATTGGGGACGGGCCGTAATCGGATCATATCTTTACTAGGTCGAATGATTCATCTACCAGTAGATAGACCAATCCCCACTAAAAGTACTAGGCAGATCGGGCTTAACGCCCGAAGGAGCCACAGCGAACTGAGGGGTAAGTTAGTGCTCGGCCTAGGGGCCTCGCTAGAGGCCATACCGTAGCAACTCAGGGTCTTTCCTACTAAAGCCCCTTACTATATATAAGGCAGGAAATTTAACGCATTTCCCGTTTTATAGATGTGACCTTCATCACAGTATATATAACCGCAGGTCAGAGGGGTATTGCAGCTTCACTTTAGCAAATATTTTTTGTTGGGGTATATATACCTCCCCCGCCTCAGATTCAACAACCCCGGGTGCCCCCTCCCGCTGGCAGACTCTCTGCCTATGGTAGACGGTTAGACAGTTATGCCCTGACTGTCTGCCTTGTTTGGTTATGGTTAAAGAGGTTGCTCTACCCTCGGCACTATTTAACATCCCGAGATTAAGCCGATTCAATAACTGCTTCAACCCAACCAACCAGCAACCCAACCCGATCACCTGCCCCAACTGGTGACCCATTGACCCAACCGCCGACCCTTTGACCCTGCGCTTTCAGCTCGGGAATCTCTCAGCATTCTCCCAAGTTACTGGGCTTCGCATCCTGGTAACTTACTGCAATTGCGTTATGAAACTGTTACCAAAGCTCGTGCCGTTCGCCTGCCGTATGGGGGAGCCTCACCCATCTTTTTCGTGTATCGTTAGCCCTAGCAGATCCCGAACAATCTGCGAAAGGGTTACAGATGACAATCGAAAACACTTGGAACAAGTTTCAAGAAGAACTGAAAGAAAGAAGTTTGTGCGGTGCTTGTGGTCAGTACTACGACGAAACCGAACAAGGTTCAGATGCTTATCATTCTCCAGAATTATGCGATGCAAATGATGAAGTCTTTGATTATGAAGGCACAATCTCATTCACAACAAATAAGAAACTTACACAAGATCAACTGAATCAACTGATGGACATCATCTCTTTGCAAATCATCGAACCAGTTGATGCAGATCAAGAAGACGAAGACTACTCAACGCGAGGCGTTGAAGTAACAGTAAAGGAAGTTGAATAAATGACAATTCCAACAACCTGCAAGGATTTCGTTTCACATCCTCACATCGTGGAAATCACGCGACAATACAAAGACTCAGAAGGAAACACGACAAGAGAAGAAAAAAGAGAAGGATATTGCTACACCTGCCAAGAGGCTTCAGCATCAGAAACGCAAGGAACTTCTGCAATTGCTGAGGCTTTGATTGCTTTGGGAATTCCTGCAGATGTTCACCAGACTGGGGGCTTTACTATGTGCGTTTATGTGAAAACTGGTGATGAGTCCTACATCTATGCAAACGCTGAGGGCTTTTCATTCTACAAAGATGCAGAGTGTGAAGGCTGGGCGAATTGTTTCTTTGCAGAATCTGAAACAACTCCAGAACAAAAAGCGAAGGCAATCCAAACAACAATGAAGACTGCAAACCTAGAAGCAAAGGAACTCACCAAATGAAAGAGGCGACCTGCTCAAAGTGTGGAGAGATCTACAACCCCGAAGAGTTCGGGGAGTTGCACTATGCAGACGACTGCAACGGCTCACCAATAAACGAAATCCAATACAACTAGATCGAAACCCCTTCGGGGGTCGTGGCGTAATTCGTCACCTGATGAGATCAGAAACTGAAAGGGTTAGAAATGACAACAGCAACAATGACAAAGAAGCAACAAAAGCAGGAAGACTACGACTATGCAAAGAAGCAACTCTTGGAGTTCTTTGTGAAGGAAGGCGACACCATCTACACAGTTTTGAGAAGTGTCGCACCTAGTGGAATGAGTCGCACGATGTCCCTCAAGGTCGCCAGAGAAGGCAGAATCCTCGACCTGACCTATTACGCCTCAGTTGTTTTAGATTATCCACTTGTTGAGGTAAATGGATCCCGCGCTCTTCGTGTGGGTGGTTGTGGGATGGATATGGGTTTCCACGTGGTCTACAGTCTTTCCCGCGTTCTATTTCGTGACAAGTACGAAGGACAACCCGAAGCCGTAGATGCTGGCTATTCACTTTCGCAGGCGTGGCTCTAATGCGTAACGTGACCCCTCGCGGGTGGTTCGTGTTGGGAATTCTTGCCACTCTCGCCCTTTGGTTGCTGGTGCTGGTGTCCTCTTCCCTTTGGTGGGTTGGGATTGACTCACCCAATGCGGAGCTTTTGGGCTGGTGTTGGGGGTCAATGACTGAATGCGTCCAACTCTAGAGACGAACTGCCGCGCATCGGTTCGGGTCGGTGCGTGGTGGTCTGTAGCTAGATACTGCAGAAAAATAAGGCGAGACACTACTAGAGGGAGACAACAAATTATGAGTTACGAACCACCATTAAACGATTCAGTATTTGCAGGGGAGGGAGACGATGAAGAATTGTCCCCTGAGTTCGACACATTAGAAGAAATGGAGATACCAGAATGAATGAAGAGTACCTACGAGCAAAGTTTAACTTATGCCTTGATGAAGCTGAGAAAGACATCCAGCAACAGGAGATAGCCAGGGCTATCAAGAACCTAGAGCGTGCTAACAGTGCGCTCTCGCGCCTATTTGGTCTAGACGAGGGAGACAACAATGAATAACATCTACACCTTACATCCACCCAAGTCTGAACTGATCCTGTTTTACGAAGTGGTAGAGCCTGATGGTTCTAATACGTGGGGCGGAGCTAACGCTGAACAATGTATGCAATGGCTAACCCTTGCACCTACCGGTAGCCGTGTGCTGGTCTCTGCGTGGGATAGTGATGAGGAGGATGCCCACTTAGTAGGGCAGACGATAGACATAACAGAGATTATTCAACGAGCAAGGGAGGTGGGCAGATGAGTTTAGTGTTAGGGATAGCGGTAGTAATGGTGATAGTCTATGTGCTTATAGTGTGGGAGGACAATCTTAATGACTGATGAGATTAAGAAAAGGGTGGCAACTGCCAAACGAAAGAATGTAAGAGATAGAAACTACAGACGTGCAAGAGACAGGGCGTTAGTTCGCCTTGCTCATCTATACCCTGATACCTATAAGCAACTGCTTGAAATGGAGAAGATAGAAGATGAAAAGCAAGGGAAAAATTGGATTAGCATTGACGGCACTACTGTTCTTAGCGTGGGCGTACACACACGAGCCAACGCCGTCCCAGATGTTGCGGGACGTACCGATTATGAAAGCACGGACGAAGGCTACAATGGAGGAGAAGCGTGAGAACAAGGCACTTATCATTAGTTACCTCAACGCACTCGGTTACAACGACAGTCAGATCAAATGTGCCGTCACCTTATGGACCCGTGAGAGCAGGCTTGACCATCTCGCAGACAACCCAAGATCAACAGCTTACGGAATTGCTCAACTCCTTAGAGAACGTAGTAGCCAACCTGAATTACAAATCCTTCGAGGTGTACGATACGTTGAACATCGCTATCGAGGCAGTTTCTGCAGCGCTAAAAGACACTCAGACCTCAGAAACTGGTACTGATGCTGACCGGTGTTAGTTTGTTTGCAGGCGTTGGTGGCTTTGACCTTGCTATGCAGCGACAAGGAGTAAAGGTAGTAGCCTCGGTTGAGATAGATAAGAACTGCAACCAGGTATTGGCGCAGCATTTTCCTGACGCTACACAATTTACAGATGTGACCACAGTTAAAGGAGAGGATCTAATCAATGCAGGATTTACACCAAGCACAGGAATTATTACAGGAGGATTTCCCTGCCAAGACCTCAGCGTTGCTGGCAAAAGAGCTGGTCTTGCTGGCGAACGAAGCGGGTTATTCTGGGAGATTGCAAGACTTGTGGAAGAAACGCAAACAGAATACTTCATCATCGAAAACGTCCCTGGTTTGCTATCCAGTAACGAAGGAAAAGATTTTGGAGTCGTCATCGGGACGATGGCAGACCTCGGGTATTCTGTTGGATGGAGGGTGCTTGATGCTCAACACTTCGGAGTACCCCAGCGCAGGCGTAGAGTCTTCATCGTTGGCAGACGTACTCCTAACTCAAGCGTTGCCGAAATACTCTTTAAGTCAGAAGGCTTGCGAAGGAATCCTTCGACGAGCAAACAAGAGGGGCAAGACCTTACCCGAGAAACTCCAAGCAGCTTTGGTCAGACAGGCTTCGCTAAGTACACACCAGGAGTAACAACCCTTACTGCTACTGGTTACAAAAGACCCGAAGATAATGTAGTTGTGACTTCATCATCCTTTGGTGGATACACAGAAGGAGTTGGCACATTGCGTGCCAATGGTGGTGATCTAGGTGGAGGAAGTGAGAACCTTGTGGTTCACCAAGAGTAGACGAGCACAGAATGTGGATGACTACGAGACTTGGATTGAAGGAGGAGTAATGCCAACGCTTAACGCATTTGATAATGGTGATGTGCGAACGACAGTCATTGTCTTTCATCCTCACTACCACGACGGAGCTAGAGTTCAAGGAGACACAATGAATACACTTACATCACGTATGGGTACAGGTGGAAACAATGTATCGGGCATTGCTACTCCAACTAACGTGCGCCGCTTAACTCCAGTAGAGTGCGAAAGATTGCAGGGTTTCCCTGATGATTGGACTGCTGGACAATCAGACTCAACCAGGTACAAGCAGATGGGTAATGCTGTAGCTGTACCTGTGGTAGAGTGGATCATACAAAATATCTGTGATACTATTTAAGCAGAAGGTTTTTCTTTCTTTCGCCTTCTCTTTCGGGCAAAGCCCCATCAGTAACGGGAACTGGTGGGGCTTTGCTTTACCCGCCAGTAGAATAAAAGCCTTTACCCTTGAAGGTAACACCTGGTGAGTCCCACTTACGCACCATTGGTATGTGGCAGTCAAAGCAAGATGGTTCACGAGGTTCCTCGTGGATACTACGTTCAATAGTTAATACTGTGTTGCAATCAGGGCAACGATAGTCGTACTGCATTAGAGCTGCACCGCCTCTTCAATCGGTAGATAACCTACTAACTTACTTACTTTATTAGAACGTGCAAACTCTGTAGTCGCTGGCATCCAGTGGTTCAACCACTCAGGTTCAGGTACGTCCATCAGGTCAAAAGAAAAGACACCTTGCGGTGTCGAGTTGATGTAGTAGGGGATAAGATCTCGCTCTGCTGCTTGAGTTATCAGCTTGCGATACTTCATCTCCTCTATCAGTAACGTGGGATAATGGGTATGTCTACACTTCAACTCTATGTAGTGACCTGCTTGGGTAGAGATGCAGTCGAAGGCATCATAGATACCTGGTGCTTTCTCTAAGTCAGGATAGAAACCTTCACGCAGGAAGGTAAATAATAACTCTTCGTTCATTGCCACGGCGATACACCACCTAGATTATCCTGCAACCTACGCAGTGACTGAGCACACCTACGATCTGCGGTAGAGATAGCGCACTCTAGTACCTGTGCTATCTGTTGCAGGGTAAAGTTCTCGTGATGACGCATACGCAAGATAGTCTGGTCATCTTGGTCTAGTTTAAGAAAGCCACGCTTGATGTCAATGAGATTAGCAAGAAGGTTGCCACCTTCTGCCGGAGATGATGAACCTTTAGGTTGCCCATCAGTAATCATCTCTTGTGCTTGTTCTAATACTGTTCCATCTATGACTGATGCAATAACAAAGGGAAGCAACTGACCAAGTGTAGCTGACTCGTAGTAGGCTTCATCATTAGTCTGGTATCCAGACTTAGCAGCCTTCTCCTTGCGTGCATAACGTTCTGCTACACGCCTCATCTGCCACGCAATGCGTTGCTCGTTATGTCTGCGTCGCTCTTCGATAGGTTCCATTAAGTAAACTGTGTGATCTTCCACCCTAGTCATAGCCCACGCCATCAACTCTTGTTTGATGTCATCCTTCTCAACGTGCTTGTTATACCTACGATAGATAGTGTTAGCAACACTAGGCACTAGGTCATAGATTACTGGGTGCAGCTCAGTCACGAGGCCACTTACCATCTAAGACCATCAGTGCAATAGCACTGTAGTTCAGTAGATCAATGAAGCTATCTCGTAGTGACTCATTCTCTGGTGTTGCACCGCTATCAATCAAGTGGTTGATGCGTGCTGTCTTGTCGTGCATACGCACACGCAAACCATTGAGCGGTCCACCAGGGGACAGACTAATATTAGTTGGGCCATAGTCTTTGTGCTTCTTGATGAGCAGGTTACCTGCACCATCTAAGACTTCCCAGACATCAGTGACAAACTTGACGTGCTTGTAATCTATCTTGTCGGCAATGGCCTTATTAAAATCGTCTCCGCTAACTGATCGTAACTTAGGATCTGGAAGCCCATATGATGCAAAGTCTGTAGCATCGTGTCCCACTCGCTCTTTGTCATTGTCATACATTCGACTCCCCTATCAGTAACTTTTTCGTAGCATCAATTCCATTAGCCAAGTAGTAATCATTGATGTCCATACCTGGTGGTAGTGTAACAATCTGTGAGTTCATTACCTCGTTAGCCACGCGCTTAGCAAACTCAGCACCAGGGTTAGACCCATCCTCTTTGATGTCATTGTCGCCAACAACAAAGATAGTTTCATACCCTGCAAAGAGCTTAGGAAAGTGTGGCTTCCAGGCTGCAACACCTGGTACTCCCACTGCTGGTATCCCAAGCTCTCCGCTAGTGACTATCGCATCTAATTCACCTTCACATACAACGATGTAAGGTGAGTCAACAGTGATGTCACAAACGTTATACAGGTGTGCCTTCTGCCCAGTAGGTGAACCATACTTAGGCTTGGCATCATCTAATCTTCTAAACTTAAAGCCAACACAACCACCGGATGCCGTGATGTATGGGATGGATAGCCACCCTTCATACATCTCGTGTCCGTTGATTGGGTTAGTAATAGTCCCTAACTGAAACAGTCCCGCTGTCTCTTCAGAGATCCCACGTCCTTCGAGTACGGCTAGAGCCTCTGGACTTATTGCTTGGGCGTATTGTTGCGCCGCTTCCAGCAGCAATTTCGACTGCACGTTTGAGGCCATCGTTAAACTCCAAGTTCTCTAGTATGCACACTAAGTTAGCTGCGTTGCCACCCTTACCGCAGGTATGGCAGAAATATAAATTGTCATAAGTATTGATAACTGCTGAACGTCTACTGTCACTATGTAAACAGCAACGAACCGAAGCACTCTTGCCTTCACGTACTTCACCTCCGAAGTGCGAAACAATTGCTGCTATGGGGATTGTGTTTGCATCAACGGCACCTTTGAACCGTCCCGCTTTACGTACCCTGGACCAGTCTTGTGCTGGCATACACACCCCTTATCATCACACTTAGTGTGCCATTGAGATGAACGTTTGTAGTGAGTAAGAGTGTTCTCTTCTCCTGCTTTATGACAGTTCTGGCAAATCATTTAGGCTGATGTTCCTTAATGACTTCTACTGCTACGCCTCGCAAAGCTCTTTCAGCATCAATCAATCCCCAGTTGTAAGCGTTATGTTCTGGGTGTGGGTTTTCTGGATCTTGTGGATCAATCAAAAGGTCTGCAATAATTCTTGCAAACTTATGTTCATCAATTAGTTTCGGCTTCATCTTTGGTTTCCTCCTCTGTTGTTTCAACTACTTCTTCTACTACTGGTACAAGTATCTCTGATGTTGTGATGTTACCTTCTGGTACTGGCATTACTGTTTCTCCTTTAGCCATTGAGTTAAGTCTTGGATTACCCAAGCCTGATCTATTGATGCGTTGCGACGCTTAACTATTACATACGACAAGGGTACTTCCCCGATACCACGTGCCTTTGCATAGTTAAGCGCCTCAACTTGTGCTTCTCTCCAGAACTCAGGCAACGATAGGGTTGCCCTGTTCTTGAGTTCAAGGATATAGGTTTCTCCCGCGATAACAGTTACGATGTCGCCCTCATCCTTTGCCCCAGCTTTAGACAAACGCTCCGCAGTTACACCTTTATTGCGTAGCCACTTCATTACATCTGTCTCAAACTGAGAACCTTTAGTCTTGTTGTACTGACTCATCTACCAGTACAACCTTGTTGATTTTATAGATGATGTTGCCTTCTTCATCTTTAACTAACTCGACAATACCAGATTGCAGTAAGGCACCAACGAAGTTGGTTAGGTCTACCTTGAGTGCATCAACATCTGCACGCAGTGCATCAATCTTTAGATTGTCTCGGTACTTATTGGTTAACTCTGGTTCAGACATTATACCCTCCTTGGTATCCTGCAATGGTATCTTTTCTTAGCATCCAACCAAATTCATTTTGGTCTGATATCTGTACTGCTGCGTAGTTTACCAGTAGCTGTGCAAACTTGCTTCCATCAGCAGTGTGTGCGCCAAACCGATTCTTCACCGGTGCTACCTTGAGTATCCCTTGCGATGGGTCATAGCCCAGTGTAAGTATCAGTGCAGGTAACTGACTGACCTTTCCGTGAATTGCTCTGCGATGAGGTGGGTTACTAGGTGACCCATACTCTGACTGTTCTGATACGTGGTGCAGGACCATCACACAGGCTTCAGTCTTGCGTGCCATATCGTGAAGCTCCATCATAATTGCTCTAAGTCCAGCCCATTCGTTGTCCGTCTCAGCGGTGATGTTCATTAAGTTATCAATGACTATCAACTCAGGTGGTTGTCCATAGAGTTCAACGTAAGCCCTGATCTCTAACTCCAAGTCATCAATGTTTGGAGAAGAATCAAAGACCCACTTAATGTGTGAAAGTTTGTCTAAGTGTGCATTGTAATACTTACTATCGTTAGAAAGGTTTGCCTCGACTGTCACTTGTGAGTGACCAGATAGATGCGATACAGACCTCATCATTACAGTAGTGGTATCAGTATCTGCGGAGAAGAAAAGTGTAGGAACCTTGGCTTTGATTGCATAGATCAGGGAGAACATAGACTTACCAGCATTAGGTGCTGCAGCTACCATACATACCTGGCCTCTGCGAAACTTAATACCTTCTACTGCTAACCCATTCCACACATCAGGCAGTGGTGTTGCTTTGGTAAGCACTCCACTCCAAGCGCGGGAAAGATTAAGCAACGTCGTCCTCCTGATAGATTTTGATTCCTCGATCACGTCTGATGCGTTGACGATCTCTAATTGTCAGACCGCCCCAGATACCGTGAGCCTCATTCTTAATACCCCACTCAGCGCACTCTCTACGATGAGGACACCTATTACAAATCTTCTTTGCAAAGGTGGCATCAACTGTAGATGCGCCAGGAATACCAGATTCATTATCGGGGAACCAGAAGTCACCACCGATTGTTGCACAACTAGGAGCTTCGTATTTACTTGGCTCCCGCATTAGTTATCGGACCCAGATGGTGTCGCACTTATCTGGCGCACCCTTTGGTGCTGCACACATATAGCCTGACCACGGACCCTTTTGTCCTACGCCTGAACGTAGTGTCATTGCACCGTGACGGCAGGTATTACCGCCACCTGCTGGTGCTGGCGCAGCAACTGGTGTTGCATTGAAAGCTTGTGCTACTGCTGCAACTGTTGGTGCTGCTTGCCCACCTGTGAACTCTGCACCTGTTGCTTTAATCAAAGTTGAAACCATACCTAGATCATTAAGACCTGTCTCTAGTTCCTGAACATTTGCTGCGTAAAGATTGATAAGTGTTCCGTCTGCCAACTTGTAGTTGACTTGAAACTTTGTACCTTCTGTAGCCATTTACTTGCCTCCACTTTGCTTGATTGATAGTCGCTGACTCTCAGCTCCTACCTTCTTAGGGACGAACCCTAATAGTTTTTCTACCTCTGTACTGTCAACTGACTCACGTCCTTTAACAGTTGTCCAACTCACTTCGATACCTGAATTAGTAGTACCCAGTACTCCTTCAAAGGATGCCTTCAAAGAATCCTGTTGCTTTTCTAATTCTTTAATTTGTTCTGCTAACTGTAGATATAGCAATGCGTTCTTGTCAACCTCTGCGTCAGCAATGATTACTTCACTGACTGACGTACGTTCTTTTTTTAGACCAACGCATCCCATCTCACCAGATGCGTCAAAGTACTTACAGTAATGCTGACAGTAACTTGCATCCTTCTCTGGTGCTGGTGCTTCCTTTGCTTCCTTAACAGCCGCTAGCCAACCGAGTGCTTCTAGTGCAATGGACTCATCGTAGTCTTCGGTGTGAACCTTGACATCTCTTTCGTCCCCGTCCCTGGCAATTGCTACCAGTGACACTCGGTTGACCGCATAGCCGTTGTTAGCTAGGAGGTAGCCGTATAGCTGCACCTGCCACCGTTGCTGATTGCTTGGAAAGTAAGAAAGGTTCCGGACCTTGCTTGTCTTCCAGTCAATCACATCACCGGTACTAGGTACGAAACAGTCAATGTGTGCTTTCATTCCGTTGTATTCAACTTCGGTTTCAATCAGCACATCTGGATTATCTGCTAGTGCTCGTTCAATTTCTGCGTGGATAGCAGTACCCATAATAGCAGCAAGCTTGAGTTCATTGTCATTAGTTTCAGGTTGATCGTTAAGTCGGTACCACACCTTACGGCGACAGCCACCTACCTCTGATGGACCAATCTGTACCTGTGTAGATCGTGAACGCTTCGCGTCCCCTGCACGTAGTGCAGTCAGCAGTAGTTCCTTTGGGTCAGTCACTTCTTGTACTTCCAATCTACCCATAATTCAAATGCTCTACCAAGAATAATACCAATAGCTAAACCTGCAAGAAATGCTGTCATTGGCTTACCTTCTCTGCTTGATCGTGCAAAAGGAAAGCAAGTCTACACGCTTTCCAACCTTGCTCAAACCAGTAGTGTGCAGCGTATTCAGTCGTTGCTGTAACTTCTCTAAACTCTGGTGCTACATAATCGTAAGTATTAAACTCCATTAGTACTCAAACCCTACGTACCAGAACCCAAGTTGTACATCAATAAAGTATCTGTTTATAGTAAAACCAATACCAAATCCAGATAAGCGACCGTATGTTAAAAACTTATTAGTTATGCCAAATCTCTTTTGCATTACTGTTCCTCTGCTTTACCTAGCATCCAAGCATCAAGATCTGAAATACGATAACGATACCCTTTACCTAGCTTCGCACGTGGTATTCCAATTTCTGTTGCACGATTGTACAAAAATCCAATGCTTACAGATAAGTAATCTGCTGCCTCTTCTGTTCTCAACCAACGGTCTGCTTGTGTATTCATTGCTACCTCCTATAGTCGTTCTTGGACTACTAACTGTATGGGCTTACCAGTATTCGCGTCAAGTACCGAAGCAATCTCCACTGCTTTACGGGCGTGTCTCTTTGCGTAGGCTAACTCCATATCAGGCTTACAGCTTGAATACAAATAACCAAGAGCAAACTGCCCACCACTACCAATAGCGTATGCTCCGACATTACTTTGGAAAAAAGAGAGATCACAAGCAATCCTAAAGACATTGCCGTTAAAAGCCACGAGATAATCAAAACCGCCATCTTTGTCCACCTTGTTGTAGTCGTAGTTGTTGTCTGTAAATGCTTGATTGATACTGGGTATAACTTTCTTTCCCATAAATTGCACAGGATCTTCACCACGATAGAGCGGTGGCTTCCAGTTGTACGAGAGTATGTCACCAGGTCTGGTATCACCTGATATACCGATGAGATACTTGCCAACCTCAACAATCTTTGGCGTACTCGTTGCTAACGTTACTAGGTTGTCCTCTGTAATCTGTGAGTCAGCAACGAACACTGCGTAATCAATACCTTCAAGCGCCGCGATAGTTGTCATACTAGAGATCCTACCAGTCATCGGCGTGTCGTCGCGTAGCGACACCTACTAGGCATTACAATATGAGCCGTGAGGCGAATTAAACAGACGGGCGCCCT
>Ga0214163_1000068_pt1 | contig 42365 bp, 39 predicted proteins | sample LakMenepilimnion_2_FD_153001 | JGI IMG/M metagenome (GOLD analysis project Ga0214163, IMG submission 153001) | Freshwater microbial communities from Lake Mendota, WI - Practice 15JUN2010 epilimnion v4 | ecosystem: Environmental > Aquatic > Freshwater > Lake > Epilimnion/Euphotic zone | place... | reverse complement strand
AATTTGGCTGGGGCGGGGGCATCCATCAAAAGTGGTTTAAGGTTAAATCTAACTCAGTTATTATTTTTGGAAACAACCTTGAAGGGTGGATACACGGATTTGTGGGATGTGCATACTACAGGTCGGTCCGTGGATAGAGCGAGTCAGTCGATTTGGTTTGGAGAATGGTTTTGGGCGCTTGGGTTTAACTTTGGAAAAGGGAGGTAGTTTTTAAAAATAAATGGTATGTTTGGCTATGCGATTGATTTGGCTTTTCCATTTTTTATTGTTCAGTTTGGCCGTTCGAGGCCAGCAAACGGGTCGCATTGAAACAGATCGGCCTGATCAAACGGAATGTCCTTTTATCGTCAAAAAGGGATATATCCAAGCAGAAATGGGTTTTAATCGGAATAGTTATGCTAATGGATTGGAATATTTTTACCCTACTACTCTGCTTAAAATTGGTTTGTGGAAAAATTTGGAATTGCGACATGTGTCAGTGGCTACCACTTCAGAGGGAAATTCAAGATTTAAAACGGAGGCCGTAGGCTTTAAACTAGCGTTAATGGAAGGGAGAAAATGGATTCCTAGGACGTCCATTATTACCCATTTTCATTGGGACAATTTAAACCGTGATGAAAGTGAGCGAAATTTGATCAAACACTCCCTAGGCGATGCAGTATTCACGATGCAAAATGATTTTGGAAAGGGCTATGGAATAGGCTATAATTTGGGGGCGGAATTTCATACCAACGGTACCATGGAGGGCATTTATAGGATTGCACCCAACATGAATATAGGTCAAAATGGATATGCTTACGTTGAAGTCTTTGGCCGTGTGCCATTATCAGTGAATGTAGATCACTGGGTGGATGGAGGTTTAGCCTATTACTTGAATGATGATTTTAAGTTGGATATTTCTTGTGGAAAAAGCCTATCCAACAAATCTGATTGGTATGCTGCTTTAGGTATTTCTTTTCGTTTCAAAGTTTTTACTCCATAGAATATTTTCTCCCGTTACAAATTATGTAAATTGCGAGAATGAAAAAATTGGAATCTATTTTTCATGTTGTATTCATCATGTTCGCGTTGGCATTTTCGGCTATTGGTCAAAATCCGATGGCAGTGACCACGCAAATTGGCGCTAAAACCATTTCTCAAGACGAAAATTTCACCCTTTCATTTACATTGACAAGTGCTGAAAGTGCTTCAGCAACATTGCCAACGTACCAATTTCCTGAGCTTTTGAATTTCAAAAAACAAGGGGTGAGTCGAGCTAAATCATCTAAATTGATCAATGGTCAAATGGTGAATTCATTTACTTTTTCTCAATATTATTTGCCCGATAAGTCAGGTAATTTTGAAATTAATAATGAATTTATTGAGGTGGGAAATCAGACATATAGGCTTGAACCATTTTCTGTTGTGGTCAATCCAGCGGTCGATACGGATGAATTCATAGAAGAACTTTTACCAAGTGATTTAGTCATTACGTCGAATGATCCGTTTTTTGTGATCACCACTAACCAACTTAAACCGTTTGTTGGCCAAGGATTTACCTTAAAAATGTCATTTTTTGTTCCAGAAACTAATACACAGGAATTTGAATTCGATCGGAATGATATTCAAATTCCAGCTTTAATTTCTAAGATGAAGCCTAAGTTTTGTTGGGAAGAGAATTTTGGTATCACTACTGAGCAAGTCATTAAGGTGTCCCTAAACAAAAAAAAATATACCGAATACCGGTTTTTTCAAGCCATGTATTTTGCCCTACAAAATCAAAGAATTCGGATACCTGCCCTAAAATTCAGAGTCATTTCACTTACTCGGAAGGGATTAGAAGCCGTTAAAAAACCCATTTATTTTACTTCGGCTCCGCTAGAAATTAAGTTAAGAAATTTGCCACATCATCCGCTCAGTGAAAAGGTTCCGGTAGGAAATTTTCAATTGATAGAAAACATTTCTTCCATGAATTCCAAGACAGGGCAGCCCATCATGTACACGGCCAGCCTAAAAGGAGATGGGAATGGAGTTTTATGGAACAATAAATCGCCAGAGTCTGATTACTTTATGAATTTTGTACCCATTTCAGTTCAAACTACCCTAGCACCATTCCAAGAAAAAATGTTTGGGAATAAAACAGATAAAATTCAAATTATTCCCAAACAACCAGGTAAATTTGCATTGAGTCATTATTTTAATTGGATTTATTTTAACGTAAAGACCGAGCAATTTGACACATTAAGTTCCAAAATAGTTGTTGATGTAACAGGTAATTCATCTGATCACCTTCTCCAGACAGATCATGCGGAGGATGAGGTATATCGAGGGATTGAAAACAAGAAGACCTTAGATGTTTCGTGGGGAAGATGGGTTAATTGGAGTCAGTTAGTGAATTTAATGTTGATGTTGATAACGATTGTTATTGCTTTTCTTATTTGGAAAAAGCCAAAATAAATAGATATGAGTAGTATTTACGGAAAATTATTTCAGATTAGTACTTTTGGGGAATCTCATGGGCCTGCTGTTGGTGTAATCATTCAAGGCTGTCCTTCGGGAATTGATTTCGATTTAGATTTTGTGCAATCAGAATTAGATCGAAGGAAACCAGGTCAGTCGCGCATTACCACGCAAAGGAAAGAGGCGGATTCCATTGAAGTTTTGTCTGGTGTTTTTGAAGGAAAGACCACGGGAACACCTATCGCGATGCTCGTTTGGAATGGTGACCAGCGATCTAAGGATTATTCGCACATCGCAGACCAATTTAGACCCTCGCATGCCGATTATACCTATTTCGCTAAGTATGGCCTCAGGGATTATCGGGGTGGTGGCCGCAGTTCTGCACGTGAGACCGTAGCTCGAGTGGCAGCTGGGGCATTGGCTAAATTAGTCCTCCAACAATTAGGAGTGAAAATCACAGCCTATGTATCCCAAGTGGGTACGATGAAACTGGAAACTGAAGTGGGTCAGCTAGATTTAGCTTTAACCGAGACCAATGCTGTTCGTTGTCCAGATCCAGTTTTGGCAGAAAAAATGTTTACCTACATTGATGAAATTAGAAAACAAGGTGATTCTGTGGGTGGCGTAATCTCTGCTTACATTACAGGATGCCCTGTTGGTCTAGGAGAGCCCGTTTTTGATAAACTCCATGCGGAACTCGGGAAAGCCATGTTAAGCATTAATGCCGTAAAAGGATTTGAATATGGTAGTGGTTTTTCTGGAGTTGAGTTGAGGGGGTCTCAACATAATGATATTATTGAAAAACAGGCTGATGGAAGTTTAAGGACGCTGACAAATCATTCAGGAGGTATCCAAGGAGGAATTTCAAACGGTGAGCCTATTTATTTTAGAGTGGCCTTCAAGCCCGTGGCGACGATAATGCAGGATCAAGATAGTGTCAATGAGACGGGGGATAAGATTACTGTTTCAGGTAAGGGCAGGCATGATCCATGCGTTGTTCCAAGAGCAGTACCCATTGTAGAAGCGATGGCTGCCATCGTTTTATTGGATTTTTATTTAAGGAATCAGGTGATTCAGATGCCACAAAAATGACCTTGGACGAAGATGCATATTACATGAGTTTAGCCCTAAAACAGGCTGAGCGCGCGTTGGAAGAGGAGGAAATTCCAGTAGGAGCTGTGGTCGTATGCCAAGGAAAAATTGTGGCCAAGGCTTATAATCAGACTGAAATGCTAACGGATGTGACAGCTCATGCAGAGATGTTGGCGATCACCTCCGCGGCCCAAACGATTGGGGCTAAATATTTGAAAGATTGTACGCTTTATGTGACACTGGAGCCTTGCTTAATGTGTGCGGGTGCTATTTATTGGTCCCAGCTTGGCCGATTAGTATACGGTGCTTCGGAGGAAAAAAGGGGATTTATGAGCAAAGGGAAAGATGTTTTACATCCCAAAACGGAAATAAAATCGGGAATTTTGGCTCAGGAATCAGAACAATTGTTGAAGGAGTTTTTTTCCATGCGACGTTAAAAAAATGGAATTTTAGCATGGTAGGATTATGAATGATTTGTAATTTTATCCATCAATAATTTAAATTGTTTTACCTAGGTAGAAGTTTATCTACCCATTACAACATAAATATATATCTATATGGCTTTTGAACTAGCACCCCTGCCTTATGCAAACAATGCATTAGAGCCGAATTTTGACGCTTTGACGATGGAAATTCACCATGATAGGCATCATAATGCGTATGTCACAAATTTGAATGCGGCTGTGACAGGCACTCCTTTGGAGGGAAAATCTTTGCTTGAGTTGTTGTCTACCATTTCTACTTTGCCTCCAGCGGTAAGAAACAATGGTGGTGGGCATTTTAACCATGATTTGTTTTGGAATATTTTATCGCCCAATGGCGGTGGCGCTCCTGTAGGAACCTTAGGAAATGCGATCAATGCTAAATTTGGTTCTTTTGAGGCCTTCAAGGAGGAGTTTAAAAAAGCATCCATCACGCGATTTGGTTCAGGTTGGGCCTGGTTAGTTGCTCAAAAAGATGGTTCTATCGCTGTTTCTTCTACCCCCAATCAAGATAATCCGTTAATGGATGTCGCTGATGTGAAAGGATTTCCTGTCATAGGGCTAGATGTATGGGAGCATGCCTACTATTTAAAGTTTCAAAATAAACGTCCAGATTACGTCGATGCATTTTGGAATGTAGTGGATTGGAATAAGGCAGAAGCACGTTATTTAGCTGCTCAGAAATAAATTTTAGGGGAGAGATTTTAAATTCTCTCCCTTTTTTTGATTTCAGTTTTGCAATATACCTTCCATTTCGTATTTTTGCAGTCCTAAATGGCGGTTGTAGCTCAGTTGGTTAGAGTAGGCGTTTGTGGTGCGCTTGGTCGTGGGTTCGAGTCCCATCATCCGCCCTCCTTTAGAAAATCAAAGTCCCAGTAGCGATGCTGGGACTTTTTTATTAAACTTGTAGATATGAATCCCATATTTCTTAAGCGTTTTTTAATTGCACTTTATGTCGCTGGTTTGATCGGAATGCACATACCTGTGACTCAGGCATTGTTTATTTCTCTGGTCCCCTTAAATCTTTGGTTTACTGCATTTATTTGTGTGATTTATCACCCGAGGCCGTCAATTAGCACTTATTTGGTTTTGTTGTTGATTGCCTTTGCTGCTTGGTTAGTAGAGGTTCAGGGGGTGAGAACAGGAATGATTTTTGGCGAGTATAGCTATGGAAATACCTTAGGGTTAAAAATAGCTACCGTTCCTATCACCATAGGATTAAATTGGATTGTGCTCTTGATGTCAACAAATGCCGTAATCGAGGAGTGGAATATCGGGGGTAAAGTAGGGAAGGCCGCCTTTGGTGCAGGATTAATGACTTTTTTGGATTTATTGATTGAGCCAGTCGCCGTGCATTATGATTTTTGGCATTGGACGCATATTCAAGTGCCTGTTCAAAATTTTATTGGCTGGTGGATTGTTAGCTTTTTCTTTCATTACGTATACCAGTTGGGCCCATGGCCAGCCAAGTCAAGCCTCTTCCGTTTAATTGCCATGCTCCAATTCATGTTTTTTTTAGGGCACTGGTTATTGTTGCAATTTTTTTGATTTAAAACAATTTAGATTTAAATCAGTTTATCCTACAACACGATATGTAAGCGGTTTATGAGTTTCTATTCAATCAAAGATTTAGAGCATTTAAGTGGAATTAAAGCACATACTTTACGGATATGGGAGCAGCGCTATGGAATTTTAAATCCTGGTAGGAGTGAGACTAATATCCGTTCCTATGGGGACAAGGAATTAAAATTAGTTTTGAACATAGCTTTATTACAAGATAAAGGTGGTTTCAAGATTTCTGAAATTGCCAAGATGTCTGATGATGATATCTTTAATCAAATACTTTCCCTTTCACAAGGTGCTTTGGATTATCCAGAGCAGATTCAAGCGTTAACTATTGCGATGTTGGACTTGGATGAAAATAAGTTTCAACAACTGACAGAAAACATCGTTAAAAAGCAGGGGTTTGAAAGCTATATTTTGAATATTATTCATCCTTTTATGCGGAGATTGGGGACGCTTTGGCTTTCGGGATCTGTGGGGCCCGCCCAGGAGCATTTCATTAGTCATTTGATTCGTCAAAAAGTGATTGCCGCCATTGATGCTCAAGACCTCAATTTAAAGCCCCATTCTAAAAAGTTTTTATTGTATCTTCCTGAAGGAGAGTTGCATGAAATAGGTATTTTATTTGCTAATTATATTCTAAGAGCACGCAAGCATTCGGTGGTTTATTTGGGGCAGTCTTTGCCTTATGACGAATTAATTCTAGCGTACACGATTCATCAGCCTGACTATATTTTTTCTGTTTTTACCAGTGAGCCTCATGTCGATTTGATCGATGAGTATTTGGGTAAGATGAGTCAGGACTTGCCTAACAGTAAAATTATATTAACAGGATACCAGGTACTCCAACCATCCTGTCAAGTCCCTGAAAAAATACAATTAATGTGGGATTTTGAATCTTTAATTAGTTTGGCAGATAACGCTTAACTGAATTCGATGCCTATTTTTGTGGCTTCTTCTACAAACAATTTTACTTGTTGTTCTTGTTCCTTAGGACAAATCATTAATGCGTTTCCATGCTCAGCTACAATGTAGTTTTGTAAGCCATGTACGACGACTAATTTATGATGTGGCGTTTTTATGATGCATTTTTCTGTGTCAAAAATGAGGACTTTGCCTTCAATTACGTTTTGTTTTTCGTCTTTTTCCTTGATCTCATAAAGTGATTTCCAGGTGCCTAAATCGGACCAACCGATATCCGCTAATATGACTTTAACATTTTGTGCTTTTTCCATGATGCCGTTGTCAATGGAAATACTTTTGCAGACCCCGTAAACCTTACGAATAAATGCTTCTTCTTTTTCCGTGTAATACGCGTCTCTGCCTTCATCGAATTGCTCGGCCATTCTGGCCAACTGCTTTTCTAATTCTTTTTTGAAAGTAGGAATGCTAAAAATAAATATTCCGGCATTCCATACATAATCTCCACTATCCAAAAATGCTTCGGCTAATTCTACATTCGGTTTTTCGGTAAAAGTTTTGACCACTTTGGCCACCTCTCCGCTGGGTTGATATTGAATATATCCATAACCGGTATCTGGCCTAGTGGGCACAATTCCCAGCGTAACCAAATGAGATTCGGATGCGGCTTCCAGTGCTTCTTTGATTCGAGATTTAAAGGCATCTTCTTTTAAAATGACATGGTCAGCGGGTGCAACAATTAATCTTGCTTTAGGATGTTTTTTACCAATTTTATAAGCCGCATAAGCTATGCAAGGAGCAGTATTTCTCCTTTGTGTTTCTTTAAGAATTTGATCAGGACTCAAGAATGGCAATTGTTCTTTCACCAAGTCTGCAAATTCAACACTTGTCACTACATATATATTTTCGTTCGGTATCATTCCCTGAAAACGCTCAGCGGTTTGTTGGAGCATCGTTTTCCCCACCCCAAGGACATCGTGGAATTGCTTCGGGTTTGCACTTCTACTGATAGGCCAAAAGCGAGTTCCTATTCCCCCCGCCATAATTATCAAGAACGTATTTTTCATATTAATGCTTTTGACTTGTAAATGCATCGACTCGAGCTTTTGCATTTTCTCGAATAGGGGCATAAAAAAGATTTAAATCAGCTTTGTGCCAATTTTTTAAATGTACAAACTTCCGACCAAAAACATATGGGGTATGGGTCCACAATACCCCTAAATGATTCTGAGCATCTGCAAAGTTTTTAACCCATTTAAATCCATAGGATACACCTCCCTGGTTTAATTCTTTAGGGGCAAATTTTTCATCTAATGTCCAAGTTAATGGATTTGTCGATACCAGTTCTGTTGGCGTTTTAGGATGCCAGTCGGGCAAATATCCTTGTAAAAAAGTGGTATATGCAATAAAACAGCCTGTTTGAGTCGATGTTTCACAAGGCTTGATGTTTTGGAAGATATTTTTGGGAGTTGCAATTCCAATGATGTAGGCAGATACTAATTGTTTTTGAAGCTCTTTCCCATCAAAGAATTCTTGCATAAGTCTGGTCGCATGAACAGTTCCTTGGCTATGGGATGCGATAATTATAGGCCTTCCCTCGTTATAATGGGATAAATAAAATTGGAATGCTTTCTTAACATCGGCATAAGCTAAGTCTAAAGCCGCTGCTTTATCTTCCTTAAATGGCGTAACAAATGCATGATAATGAGCTTGTCTGTAGCGTGGAGCGTATATTCGACCAGCAGCATTAAAAATAGTGGCCTGATTTAAGATAGTGGTACTGTCAACAAGCGCATTCAAATAGCTATCGCTAAAGGTTGCATTCCATTTAAATTCATTCGTGGGCTCGTAGGTTAAAATCGTTGGATGTATAAAAAAAACATCAGCCTTAGCGTTTGCTTGCTCATCCTGAAATGGCGATCCCTTGGGAACCAGGTCTGCTGCATCTTTTTTAGTTGGCAAGGCCGCCCAATTATTTACATCTGCATAGTCAGATTCAGGAGGTGCAGGCGTATCTTTCCATCGTACCTGCAAGGTTACAGGGGTGCTTGATTTGCAATTTTGCAAGATCAAAGTTAGTGAGCACACCCAAAAACACAGTATAAAATTTCTCATGGGTCTAAATTATAGAACAAATGTAAGAAGAAAAGAGACCTTTTGATATATTGAAAAAGAGATAGATAGGTTATAACCTTCTTAAATCATCCGATGAAATAAAAATATTTTCTTAAAAATTAGTAATTTTTTGATACAACGAGTGGCCATTACATAATTCTTACGTAGCTTTGTTGCAAAAGTGTAACCTTATAATCAAAATAAGTAACTAACAATCTTTATTATGAAAAGAATTATTACTCAAATCTTACCCATTTTCACGTGCATCTTTCTTCTAGGTTTTGCTGCTATGGCACAGACCAAATTAGCTGGAAATGTTCGCGATGCTGCTTCAAAAGAAGCACTTATTGGGGTTAGTATCTCTGTAAAGGGGAAAGTAATTGGTACCATTTCAGATGCTAAAGGAAATTTTTCTTTAAGCACAACGACACCAGTACCCTTTACTTTAGCAGTTTCTATGGTGGGATATGAGCGCCAAGAAATCGTGGTAACAGCAGCAACTTCCAATCTTAACATCTCGTTAAAGGAGCAAGCTACTTTGGGTCAAGATGTGGTTGTATCTGCATCAAGGATTCAAGAAAGTGTATTGCAGTCGCCAGTGACCATAGAAAAAATGGATATTCGTGCGATTAGAGAGTCGGCGGCACCTTCTTTTTATGATGCATTAAGAAATTTAAAAGGGGTTGAAACAAGTACGCAATCAGTTTCTTTTTCATCCATCAACATGCGTGGATTTAATGGCAACGGTAATACACGTGTTGTCCAATTAATTGACGGGATGGATAATCAAGCTCCAGGTTTGAATTTCTCGGTAGGTAATATTGTCGGTATTTCAGAATTAGACTTAGAAGGAGTGGAATTATTGCCAGGCGCTTCATCTGCCTTATATGGTCCAAATGCATTGAATGGTATTATTTTGATGAATTCAAAGTCACCTTTCTTATACCAAGGTTTAAGTGCTCAGGTAAAAGTAGGTGCAATGAGTGCTTCAAATCGTACAGAAGTAACAACGCCATATAGTGATATCGCCATTCGTTATGCGAAGGCATTTAATAATAAATTAGCACTCAAAGTAAATTTCAACCAATTAATGGCAGATGACTGGCAAGCGACAGATACACGCGACCAATCATTGTTGAATGGATCTTTGTTAGGGCCAGGTTCTCGTGGATCAAATTTAGCTTATAATGGGGTTAGTGTTTTTGGTGATGAGACAAACGTAAATATGTTGACTTCTTTGTTGCCTATATTAGGTGTTCCAGCTGGTTTACCTTCTTCACACCCATTATTTAGGCAATCTCAGATTTCTGGAGGTCTTGCTGGTATTTCAGCATTAACAGGTGTTTCAAGAGAAGATATATTTAAAGGAGTAATCCCTAATTCATTTATTTCTCGCGAAGGCTATGCAGAGCGTGATTTGTCTTCTTATGCAAATCGTAACATTAAGTTCAATGCAGCGTTACACTATCGATTTAATGACGATGTAGAGTTAATTCTACAAGGTTCTTATGGACAAGGTACAACGATGTATACAGGGGCTGATCGTTATTCCATTAAGAATTTCTCGATGGGACAATATAAGGCAGAGTTGAAAGGAAGTAATTTCTTCTTACGTGCTTACACAACCCAAGAAAATTCTGGGGATGCTTATGCCACAGGAACTTTAGGACAATTAGTCAATGAGGTAGCTAAGCCATCAACAGATTGGTATCCTCAATACTTTCAAACATTTTTAGGTGCAGCATTTCCCGTTTTTCAAGCTGACTTTACGTCTGGCCTGATGTCAGGTCTAAATCCAAATGCTGCACTGGTAAGAGCTACTAAAACAGTACAGTCTAGTTACTCTACTTTCCATGGAGTTGCACGTTCTGCATCTGATGCAGGTCGTTTAGTTCCAGGAACGGCAGGTTTTAATGCAGCTGTAGAAGCCATCAAAAAGAAAGCGCTTCCACAAGGTGCTAAATTCACAGACAAGTCAGCCTTATATCATTATGAGGGGATGTACAACTTCACAGAGAAGTTAAACAATAAATTAGAAATGATTGTAGGGGCCAGCTATCAAGTGTATGCTTTAAATTCAGAAGGTTCTTTGTTTGCCTTGAAAGATGATGGCAGCGAGTTCACTATCAATGAATATGGTGGATATGTTCAATTAGGTAAAAAGATGTTTGCGGATAAATTCAAATTAACGGGTTCTATGCGTTATGATAAAAACGAAAATTTTGAAGGCCAGTTTAGTCCACGTTTGACGGGGGTTTTGACACAAGGACGTTCTAATTTCCGTGCGTCGTATCAAACAGGTTTCCGTATTCCAACGACACAAGATCAGTACATCAATTTAAATACTCCATCTGCTCGTTTGCTAGGAGGTCTTCCAGTGGTACAAGATCGTTATAAATTATCAGGTAACTCTTTTACCTTACAATCTGTGTTAGCAGGAAGGCCGGAGACTTATACAGCTAAAGCTTGGAAGCCAGAGCAAGTTCAAACACTTGAATTCGGTTACAAAGGATTCTTAGGAGATAAGTTATTGGCCGATTTCTATGTCTACCAATCGAACTTTACTAATTTCTCAGCAGGTATGGTTGTCGTTCAATTACCTTCTCAACACAAAGATGCAACGGTTGTAGGAAATAAAGTTTTCTCTTTCCCTTCAAATGTTCAGAATGAAGTAGTTACAAACGGTTGGGGATTAAGTTTAGATTACCAATTAGGATCTAACTGGGCTTTAGGAACTAACGTTTCTTACAATGCAGTTAAGGATAATGGTGGTTTAGTGGATTATCAACTAGCCTTTAATACACCGAACTATCGTACAAACGTTTCGTTAAGTAACCGCAACATCGGTGGTTCTGGTTGGGGATTCAGCACTGTTTGGAGATACCAAGATCAATTCGTTTGGCAATCGTCGATTGTTAACCAAGTGGTTAATCAATCCCAACAAAGTTTAATTCCTGCTTTCCATACATTAGATGCACAGGTGAGTAAGAAATTATCTGCGATGAAGACTATTTTGAAAGTAGGTGGTTCTAATTTATTAGGTGCCGCTTATACGACAGGTTGGGCTAACCCAACCGTTGGAAGTATTTACTATGTTTCTTTAACTTTTGATCAGTTATTGAATAAGTAGTCATCATATAAAATTATCTTGAGGCTGTCCCTAAAAGGACAGCCTCTTTTTTTGTACCTTTGCGCATTATATCTGATTTTTATATGCAGCAGCCCACGGATTTAACTGGATTTTCTCACATCGAAGTGCTGGGCGCGCGTGAACATAATTTAAAAAACATTGATGTTTTAATTCCCCGTAACCAACTGGTTGTCATTACTGGCATTTCAGGATCGGGGAAATCATCTCTTGCCTTTGATACGATTTATGCTGAAGGCCAAAGGCGTTACATGGAAAGTTTTTCTGCCTATGCACGTTCATTCTTAGGGAATATGGAACGCCCAGACGTGGATAAAATCAATGGCTTATCTCCTGTAATTTCCATTGAACAAAAGACCACTTCTAAAAATCCGCGATCTACCGTAGGAACCACCACAGAGATTTATGATTTTATGCGCTTGCTTTTTGCACGCGCTTCAGATGCTTTTTCATACCTATCGGGGGAACGAATGGTGAAGCAGTCGGTGGATCAAATCATATCGACCTTAATGAGTCAGTTCTCTTCTTCAAAAGTCTGGTTCCTAGCCCCCTTAGTGAAAGGACGGAAAGGCCATTACCGTGAACTATTTGTACAGATTGCCAAGTGGGGATATACGAAAGTACGTGTGGACGGGGAAGTGATGGACCTAACTCCCAAAATGCAATTAGACCGATTTAAAGTCCATGACGTGGAAGTTGTGGTTGATAGACTTGTCGTTTCGGATACAGAAAGATTGCGCATTTCACAATCCTTGCAAACAGCGATGAACATAGGCAAGGGCCAAGTTTTTGTTTTAGATGAAGAGGGTAAATTGCATTATTTTTCACAAACATTGATGGATCCCAAAACAGGTTTATCCTACGATGAACCGGCGCCTAATTCATTTTCTTTTAACAGTCCTTATGGAGCATGTCCTTGTTGCAATGGCTTGGGAGTGGTCGAAGAAATTACCGAAGAATCGGTCATTCCGGATCCTTCTCTTAGTATAATTCGTGGTGCAATTGCGCCGATAGGCGAGTATAGGGAGCTGTGGATTTTCAAACAATTAGAGGTGCTCTTAAAACCATATGCCGTCGGTTTATCTACCCCCATCGCTAAATTCCCAAGAGAGGCACTTGATTTAATGTTGTATGGTACGGATGAACCTGTTCCTGTTCCTTCAAAAAAATATGTGGGCACAGAATGGAGCACCAAATACGATGGAATTATAAATTTTCTGAAGCGCCAACAAGACAGTGGATCCGAGAAAACGCAAGATTGGTTAAAGGATTTTTTAGAGATAAAAACATGTCCAGATTGTGATGGATTTAGGTTAAAAAAAGAATCGTTGCATTTTAAAATTGATGGACATCATATTGGCGAATTAGCCCAAATGGATGTGAGTGATTTAGCAAGTTGGTTTTCGAATTTGGAGGAGCGGATTTCAGACCGACAAAGACAAATTGCCACTGAAGTTTTAAAAGAAATTAATAAAAGAATAGGCTTTTTAACGCAAATCGGTCTTACTTATTTGACGCTAGACCGACCTATGAAAAGTTTGTCAGGCGGCGAATCCCAACGAATTCGTTTGGCCACTCAAATCGGGACTCAATTAGTGGGCGTGCTTTATATTATGGATGAACCTTCCATCGGTTTGCATCAGCGCGATAACGAAAAGTTAATTTTAGCGTTGAAAGATTTAAGGGATTTGGGCAACTCAGTCCTTGTGGTGGAACATGACAAGGATATGATGCTGGAGTCTGATTATATATTAGATATTGGGCCGGGAGCGGGCCGACATGGTGGAAATGTGATCGGTTTTGGAAGCCCTAAGGAATTTTTACAATTAGGTACCCCTACCGCAAATTACCTAAATGGAGCATTAGAAATTGAGGTGCCTTCAGCTCGTAGAGCGGGCCATGGAAATTCTATTGTGTTGAAGGGAGCACATGGAAATAATTTAAAAAATGTCAGTGTTGAGTTTCCTCTAGGAAAATTTATCACGGTAACGGGGGTATCTGGTTCTGGAAAATCTACGTTAATTCATGATACGTTAGTGTTAAAATTGAAGCAGTTTTTTGATCGTACCAAACGCGAACCCATGCCTTTTAAATCAATCGCGGGCCTCGAATTTATCGATAAGGTGATTGAGGTGGATCAATCGCCTATTGGTCGTACGCCGCGGTCAAATCCTGCTACTTATACCAACATGTACACGGACATTAGAACTTTGTACTGTGAACTACCGGAATCAAAAATTCGGGGATACAAAGCTGGTCGATTCAGCTTTAATGTTAAGGGAGGACGTTGTGAAAGTTGCGAAGGAGCGGGGCGAAAAAAAATTGAAATGGAGTTTTTGCCAGATGTTTTTGTTGAGTGCGAAACATGTAAGGGGAAAAGGTTTAACCGAGAAACCCTAGAAGTTCGTTTCAAGGGTAAATCCATTTCTGATGTATTGGATATGACGGTGGAACAAGCGCTCGATTTTTTTGAGCATCAACCCCGTATTTTTCGAAGGGTTCAAACTTTATCTGAAGTCGGCTTAGGTTACATTACTTTAGGACAGCATGCAACAACGCTTTCCGGAGGAGAGGCGCAAAGGGTTAAACTAGCGGAAGAATTATCGAAAAAAGATACAGGTAAAACACTCTACGTATTAGATGAACCTACCACAGGTTTACATTTTCAGGATGTCAAATTGCTGTTAGATGTGTTGCAAAAATTAGTGGATAAGGGCAATACGGTGTTAGTGATTGAACATAATATGGATGTGATTAAGGTTTCAGATTATATTATAGACATGGGACCCGAAGGAGGAAATGCTGGGGGCCAATTGCTAATTGCGGGGACACCGGAACAAGTAGCAAAAGCAAAAAACAGCCATACTGGAAGATTTTTGAAAAAAGAACTTTAAGCTAAAAATATGATTTTAGTTCTTAAGGCAAGGTAATTTTCAGTGGGGCAAAAATTTACCTGAAAATATGAGCATTATGATTTTTTTCTAGCTTAAAATTATTTAGTTTTCGACTTGAAATCCTTACCTAAATGTTTCCTTCTTAGGGGGGTATTTTTTGATTAATCCATGGATATGACTTATTTCTTTCAATTTCTTTTCATCGCTTTACTCGCCTCCATGAGTTATTTAATTGCCATGCGATTTAAAGTAATATTGGCCACTATTCGCTTGTCACAACCAATTCAATTAACAGACCAACCAAGCGAACGCTGGAAGCGCGTATTTCTTCTCGCTTTCGGGCAAAAAAAAATGTTTCAAAAACCTGTTGTGGGTATTATGCATTTCTTGATTTACATCGGTTTTGTTTTGATTAATGTGGAGATTTTGGAAATTATTTTGGATGGAATTTTTGGAACTCATCGATTATTTGCTCCTTTTTTAGGGGCACTTTATCCCCTTCTTTTGAATTTCTTTGAGCTTTTAGCTGGTGGTGTATTCGTCGCTTGTTTTGTATTTTTTGCTCGTCGGGGCCTATTTAAAGTGAGTCGTTTACAGGCTGAAAATCATGCTGAATTAAAGGGATTCCCGATTCAAGATGCCTATACTATTTTGATTGTTGAGTGTGTGTTGATGGCTGCATTATGGACGATGAATGCAACGGATGCTATTTTGCAAACTAGGGGAGTTGAACATTATCAGGCTGTTGGTTCTTTCATTATTTCGAAAAACTTAATTCCTTTATTGAGTTCATTGAGTACGGAAGTTTTGTTGTTGGTCGAGCGATTATCTTGGTGGTTTCACATCGCCGGCATCTTGGGGTTTGCCCTTTATGTAACCTATTCTAAGCACTTACATATCTTTTTTGCATTTCCAGCGGCTTATTTTTCTAGTTTAAAATCTTCGGCCTACATTCCTAGTTTGTCCGCTGTTACACATGAGGTTAAGTTGATGCTGGGCCAACCGGTTTCAGGCGAAGTTGCGCCAACAACCTTGCGATTTGGGGCAAAGGATGTCATGGATTTGAATTGGAAAAATCTGTTGGACGCCTATAGTTGCACGGAATGTGGGCGCTGCACAGATGAATGCCCAGCTAACCAAACCGGTAAATTATTATCTCCTCGTAAAATCATGATGGACACCCGAGATAGGTTGGAGGAAGTTGGCCAAATTTTGACAAAAAATAAAGGCCAATTCGTCGAGGATGGGAAGTCGCTCATGGATAAAATTAGTCCTGAAGAATTGCGTGCATGCACCACATGTCAAGCCTGTGTAGAAGCATGTCCCATGGAATTATCTCCCTTAAATATTATTTTGGAATTGAGAAGGTACCAAATCATGGAAATGTCGGATGCACCTACCGCCTGGAATTCTATGTTTTCTAATATTGAAACGAATCAAGCCCCATGGAAATTCAATCCTTCGGATCGAATGAATTGGGCAAAATCTTAAGTAATGAAAAAAATATTCATAGGTTTGGTAGCGATAGTGGCTATTTATTTTTTAGGCCCTAAGCCGGAGACTCCTGTATTGAATGCGAGTCCCACTTGGGTTCAAATTCCAGATTCGATGCGGCAAATATCTGAGTTTGTGCAACAGAAGGAATCAGAGAATACGCAACTAAAGCCTGATAATGAAGCAAAAATTATCTGGGTGGATTCATTGAATCCTCAAAAAACAAAATATGCCTTTTTGTATGTCCATGGTTTTTCTGCCTCACAGATGGAGGGTGATCCAGTACACCGCCAAGTGGCCGCAGCTTTTAACGGGAACTTAGTCTTGGCTAGAGTCGCGGGGCATGGTGAAAAAACCTCAGATCAGACATTGGGCAATGTATCGGCGGATGACTATTATGCCAGTGTTGAAAATTATTTGGCGATTGCAAAGAAAGTGGGCCAAGAAGTCATTGTCATGGGGACATCCTTTGGTGGGGCGATGTCGGTTTATTTAGCTTCAAAACATCCAGAAATTAAAGCCATCATTCTATTTGGCCCATGCATTGAGGTGGCAGATCCTAATGCAGCGCTTTTAGATAATCCTTGGGGACTCCAACTAGCGCGACTCATAAAAGGGGGTAATTATAATGAAATACCGACTAAAAATAAGGAACATGATGCCTATTGGAATTTGCATTATCGATTGGAAGCTATTGTCGAGATGCAAAACTTTTTAACGCACACAATGCATAAAGAAGTTTTTAGCCAAGTGAAAATGCCTGTTTTGTTGACGTATTATTATAAAGATGAGGCGCACCAGGATCAGGTAGTTTCGGTGAAAGCGATGCAGGAGATGTTTCCTGAGTTGGGCACGGTTCCAGCACTTAAGCGTGAAATTGCCTTTCCTGAATCAGGTAATCACGTAATTACATCCCCTATTTTGGGAAATAAAACGGAGTTGCCCATGCAAGCATCCGTTCAGTTTTTAAAAGAAGTGGTCAAATTAACTAAATAATTATGTCAGAGGTGGTATTAAATATTCGAACAATGGCTGATTATCTAGCTAAGGGAGAAATGCCAGAATACTTATTTTGGGTAGGCTGCGCAGGTTCATTTGATGATCGACAAAAAAAAGTGACGCGCGCTTTTTGTGAGATTTTACAGAAAGCCGCTATTTCATATGCTATTTTGGGTACCGAGGAGTCTTGTACTGGAGATCCAGCACGCAGAACGGGCAATGAGTTTTTGTTTCAAATGCAAGCGATGGCTAATATTGAGGTCCTCAATATGTACCAAGTTAAAAAAATTGTGACCGCCTGTCCACATTGTTTTAATACCCTCAAAAATGAATATCCAAGCCTTGGGGGAACCTACGAGGTGATTCACCATACCGAACTATTAGCTCAATTACTCCAAGCGGGTAAAATAGAAATTTTAGAAGATAGAGAGGAAGTGGCTTTTCACGACTCTTGTTATTTGGGTCGGGGAAATGGAATTTACGAGGCTCCTAGAGCGATTATTTCGGGTCTTCAAAAGGACCTGAAAGAACTAAAAAGTTGCCGTACCAAGGGTCTTTGTTGTGGTGCGGGTGGGGCTCAAGTTTTTAAAGAACCAGAGCCAGGAGCAAAGGACATACAAGTCAAACGGACGGAAGAAATCATTGAATCCGGAGTAAAAAAAGTAGCCATAGCTTGTCCATTTTGCATGGTGATGATACAAGATGGTTTGAATAAATCGGGACATGACCAAAGTATTCAAGTGGTTGATTTAGCAGAATTAGTACAAAAAGCGATGAAATAAGATGTATATACCCTTCCCACAAATGCCTGATCATTCCCGTGTTTGGGTATATCAAGCAAACCGATCTCTGAGTGATTATGAAGTAGAGCAGGTTAGCACCTACCTAAAAAATGAAATGGACATGTGGGCCGCCCATGGTGCGCCATTAAATGCATCTTTTGAAATTCGTTTCATGCAAGTGTTTATTATTGCGGTCAATGAAGATGTAAACCAGGCGTCTGGTTGCTCGATCGATGCCTCAACTCGCTGGTTTAAGACTTTAGGGGAAAGTTTACAGCTTGATTTTTTTGATCGGCAGATTGCGAAAATCAAGGGAGACCAAATCAATTTAATACCTCTGACAGCGATAAAAGAGTACATTGCTACAGGGAAATTAGTTGCAGAGGATCTAGTCATTCCTCCCCTTACATCTGATTTACATCAATACAGAGGCCATTGGCTTCAAAAGGTCAGTGAATCATGGTTGAAGAAATATGTAGTGCCAACCCACATTTAAAATGGCTGAAGATTTAATCAAAATTAACGGTACAAGAGCAGATCAATACGCGAATTTGTATCCTCAAGTGAAGTCTTTATTGGACGGAGAGGTAGACACGTATGCCAATCTAGCCAATATTGCTGCGGCCATACACGATATTTTTGGTTTTTTTTGGGTTGGTTTTTATTTAGTCAAAGGAGATGAGCTCGTGTTGGGACCCTTTCAAGGCCCTGTTGCTTGTACGCGGATCCCGTTTCATAAAGGAGTTTGTGGATATACCTATCGGGTAGGAAAAACAGTGATTGTTCCTAATGTCGATGAATTTCCAGGACATATTGCCTGTGCCTCAGCCTCAAAATCGGAAATAGTTGTCCCCGTTTATTTTGAAAATAAAGTGATTTTGGTCTTAGATGTTGACTCAGATTGTTTAAATGATTTTAATGCCGAAGACCAAATAGGCCTTGAAAAAATCATGGGTTTAATCGAGGAAAATTGGGGGAACTGGAATTAGCGTAGTTTAGCTATCACTGTTTCTCCTCCCACTGGTTTGTCTCCCAAATTGACACAAATTTCAGCATCTAGGGGTAAGAAAATATCGATTCTACTTCCAAATTTAATAAATCCGAATTCTGAACCTTGGGTGACTGAATCGTTTTCTTTGGCGTACCAACAAATTCTTTTGGCCAGTGCACCGGCTATTTGGCGAAATAATATTTCAGTTCCATTTTCATGCTTGATCACATAGGTTGTGCGCTCATTTTCAGTACTAGATTTAGGATGCCATGCCACAAGGAATTTCCCAGGATGATATTTAAAGTAAGATACAATCCCCGAAATAGGGTTAAAATTAATATGCACGTTTAATGGCGACATGAAGATGGAAATCTGTCTGCGTGTACCTTTAAAATATTCAGATTCTACGGTCTCTTCGATCACAACTACTTTTCCATCGGCTGGTGCAATGATATGTTGAGGGTTAATTTCGGTATGACGCGTAGGGACTCTGAAAAATTGTAAAATAATCAAATAAAATAATGAAGTAATCACAACGATGAATTCTCTTAAGTATTCTCGATCTGGAAAAAGATAGGCAAAAAATGCATTGATGCCTAGGACAATGATGAGTGATGTGATTAATAAAGTCCTTCCTTCGCGGTGTAAGGTCATAATTTAATTATTTCAAAGGTTTTATGCTAAACCTGTTTATTTGATTTTCAAAATTAGCCAATTTTGTTTAAAACTAGGCCAAGATTTTTAATTCATGCAATAAGAATTAGGTAGAATTTGTTTAAAAAATTGCATTTTTGAATTGAATTTTATTCTCATGAGGTATTTAAGGGTATTCATTAGCTTGCTTTTGTCTTTTTTTTATGGCAACATTTTAGCTCAATCAGCTAAATGGGCCCAACCTTCTACGGGTAATTATTGCCAAATTAACTTCGAAACAAAAGAATATTTTGAGAATACGGACGGCAGTCAGTGGAATAAAATAGCCGACCTAAGCTTTCAAGATATTAAAACCTACGATCTGATTTCGGGGAGCAGGAACTTTCAAGAAATTCCAGTTCCGGGATCTAGCCTATCCTACTTATTAGTTAGTTGCACTGGCCAAGTATATCAATTAGATCGCAAATCTTGGGTTTTAAAACGCATGGATCAAACTTTTTATCGAGGGGCTAATTGTCAGTCAATAAAATTTCTAAGAAAGGGAACATTGTATTCCTTCGGAGGATATGGTTTTTGGCAATCAACAAATGTGGTCACTAAATATGATCCGATCAATAAGGAATGGTCTAGTATTGGCGTAAAAGGAGAAATTCCATTAGCGATCAATGATGGAATTTCAGCCTATGTTCCCCAAAAAGATGTTTTTGTAACGATGGCTAATTTACATGTCAATGATTCTAAATTATATGAAAGCTCACAATTTGATTGGAACATATATGAGTATGAGTTTAAGAGCCATAATTTTAAAATCGTTGGCACCATTCATTTAGAGAAGTTGAAAAAATATTTGGAAAAAGACATTTTTAGAAATTATTTATTTAATGGCAGGTATTTTATTTTAACGGACAAGTCCATCACAGTTTATCGATATGATACCATGATTATCATTGATATACTGGACGATTACAAAACATATCTGTGGCGCAACTCTAGTCGATTCCCTGTTACTTCAAATAATGAAAATTTTAGTGAGTTGGAAATACATTTAAAAGGTGTGGATACTTTAGCGTGGTCATCTACCTTTTCTTCCAAAAATTTGGCTAATAAAAAAGCTATACCTTATAAAATTGCGATTAAAGACCTTATGGCTGACTCTGATTATTTGGGTAAACTAACGGATGAACCTTGGTATATGGAATTCTTTAAAGTTATTATGTTGAGCATGGGTATTTTATTGATCCTATTTTTAGTTTTTGTTTTTGGCAATATTAAACGCAGACGACTAAAGCGAAATTTGAAAAATGTGTTGGGAGAAAACGAACAAAAGCTCTTGGATTTTTTATTGCTGAATTATCATCAAGGGTATATTAATGGCCACCAATTAATCGCTTATTTTGGCCGGCATAAAAGTTCTCCAGAATCGCAAAGGCAGTTTAGGTCTAAGTTGATCGATAATTTCACTAAATCATTATCGCTAGTATTCCGTGATTTAATGATCTTAGATATTCAACCAGATGAAAAAGATCAACGCATGTTGAATTATCGGCTTAATGCCAAAGTTTATCAAGTTCTTTCCAAACTCTAGTTATTTTTGAAAGATGATTACTGGATCCGTTTCTACGGTGTTGCTTTGATGGAATTCCTTGTCTTTGATGTAAATCTGGAATTTCAATGTATCATTAAATTCAGTGAAAAGAGGCGAATAGCCCTTATAGAAAGCATAAACAAATTGGGTTGAATAGGAAATGGATCCTTCTATGGGGCCTGGCTTTTGATCGGGGCGCAATTGAAAGTTGATTAATCCACCGATTTTAGGGCTAAATAATACAGGCACATATTGGCCATTTTTTTTAAGCAAGACATCTACCTCAAAATTTCTAAAGTCCTTATATTTTGGATTGGCTTTTATTTCAGCTGCTGTAATTCCCAGATCTCCATCCCCATCCTCAAATCGTATACTCATAATGATGGAATCGATTTTTGTTTTCCCACCAAATCCATCATTGCTTGTTTTGGTGATTTTTTGAATGGATTCAAACTTAATGGCAGGCGTTGTACTAAATTCAGGTTCCTTCACGCAATTCCAAAGAAGTAGCGAGGTTAATAAGATAAAACTCAATAAAAAACTTTTATTGGACATCTAATTCTTCAATTTTGAATCGTAAAGTTAATGATTTGGTTTAATTTTGTATGAAATTCGAAATAAAAGGTATGCAGGAAAATCCTGAAATGGTGGAGTTGCAAATAAAAGCATTAAAACGTCGAGTTTTGGAGGTAAAGGATACTGATTTTGAGGAATTGGCCATCGAAATTTTTAAATTCCAGGCGCGACATAATCCCATCTATCAGTCTTTTCTTAGGATGTTGGATTGTTCGGTGGATTCTGTTCGATCGATGGACCAAATTCCTTTTATGCCCATTGAACTTTTTAAAACATTCCAAGTTCAGACTGGGTTTTCTCCGGTACTTTTTGACTTTGAAAGTTCAGGTACCACTGGGCAAATACCCGCTAAACATGCGGTATGCGACCCCGGTTTTTATCAATTAAATTCTCTGAATGCCTTTAATCAGCTTTTTGGGTCAATAACGGATTATCACATTTTTGCCTTATTGCCTTCTTATTTGGAGAGAAATACTTCTAGTTTGGTTTTTATGATGGATCATTTCATTCAAGAATCAAAATCTGAATTTTCTGGATTTTTTTTAAATCAATATGCTGAGTTGCTAAGCCAGATCCAAGAGGCATTAAAAACAAACCGTAAAATTTGGGTCATGGGGGTGACTTTCGGTCTTTTAGATTGGATAGATTCGGGGCAAGAATTTTTATTTTGGAAGGAAGCCATCCATGAGGGACGCATCATGGTTATGGAAACTGGGGGGATGAAGGGACGCAGAGAAGAGTGGATACGAGACCGTATTCATGCTTATATGATGCAGCATATGGGATTAAAAGGGGTAGCTTCTGAATACGGAATGACTGAATTATTTTCTCAAGCCTATTCGTTTTCAGATGGAATTTTTGTGCCATCCAATACGATGCGCGTACTTTTACGGGAGGTCAATGACCCCTTTTCATTAGTCAAAACACCTGGTAAAATAGGTGGTATCAAAGTGATTGATTTGGCAAATGTTGAGTCTTGCTCCTTTATTGAAACCCGAGATTTAGGTTCTCTAGAGGAAGATGGTATTCGATTTAAGGTCCTTGGCCGCTTTGATAATTCAGAAATGCGGGGCTGTAGTTTGATGGTATCTGAGCCTTACTAAATAGTTTTAAGGATGAGGCACTAACCAAGATGACCCGTCGGCGTAAAATTCATTTTTCCAAATAGGCACTTCTTTTTTTAAGGTATCAATCAGCCATTGGCATGCCTCAAAAGCCTCTGCTCGGTGTACACAAGTGACTCCTATGATTACAGCGATGTCACCGATTTCTAAGGGACCTGTTCTGTGACAAACAGCTGCTTTGATGATCGGCCATTTTTCACCTGCGGTCTTAATTAATTTTTCGATTTGTTTGACCGCCATAGGGGAATAGGCCTCCATCGTTAGTGCATTCACTTCTTTTCCTTGATTTTTATTTCGGATGGTGCCAATGAACAAGCAAATCCCTCCTGCCTCTTCAGCTTGCAAAAATTGGAATTGGGGATCGATCAAGAGCGGTGTATCGATGAGCTCAATTTTATGTTCCATTTTATTTTTTTTGATAGGTCAAAAAGCTGTATTGGAACTTATTTTTTTCATCCGTAATGCCTTTTTCCCGTGTAACAATTTCCCATGTATCCAGAGGGATCTCCGGGAAATACGTGTCCCCATCAAAAATGTCATGGAGTTGGGTGACTAATATTTGATCTGCAACGGCAAGACTCATTTGGTATATTTCAGCGCCACCCACAATATAAATATCTTCTCTTGAGATCGATTTTGCCTTTAAAATGGCCTCTTCAAGAGAATGGGATACCAAGATGCCCTCTGGATTAAACGTTTCCTGACGTGTGATGGCAATCGTTGTCCTATTGGGTAGTGGCCGTCCAATCGACTCATAGGTTTTTCTACCCATGATGATGACATGTCCTGTGGTCAGAGTTTTAAATCGCTGCAAATCAGCGGGCAAATGCCAGATCAATGCATTATTTTTTCCAATGACCCTATTTTCGTCAAAAGCGACTAAGATTTTTATCAATTGTTCTAATTTTTTATCAAAAATAAGGGATTTTTTGAGATCTATTTAGCCCTATGTGGATATAAATGGATATATGAAAAATTGATAAATTTTATTTTCAATTATGCTTCCCAATTTGAGCTCAAACCACTAATTTTGTACAATTTTTGAGCCATACTGAAAGGCCAATCATTTTTGAATTTATAACGCTTTAAATTTATACTATCCTGTGCCTAAAGATTCGTCGATTAAATCAGTCCTAATTATTGGTTCCGGTCCCATTGTTATCGGTCAAGCCTGTGAATTTGATTATGCAGGCTCCCAAGCAGCACGTTCGTTGCGAGAGGAGGGAATTGAGGTCATTTTAATTAATTCGAATCCGGCGACTATTATGACGGATCCGATGAATGCGGATCATGTATATTTAAAACCTTTAGAAAAGGCGTCGATTATTCACATCTTAGAAAAACATCAAATTGATGCGGTGTTGCCTACTATGGGAGGCCAAACGGCCCTAAACTTGGCCATCGATTGTGATGCGGCGGGAATTTGGGAAAAGTATGGTGTTAAGATTATAGGCGTAGACATTGCTGCCATTGAAACGACTGAGGATCGCGAGAAGTTCCGTTTGAAAATGATCGAGATTGGTGTAGGTGTTTGTAAGGGTCGTACGGCTCGTTCATTTCTGGAAGGAAAAGAAATAGCCCAGGAAACAGGTTTTCCATTGGTCATTCGTCCATCGTTTACCTTAGGAGGTACAGGTGGTGGTTTTGTTCATGACCCGAAAGATTTTGATGCGGCATTAAATAAAGGTTTACACGCTTCCCCTACCCACGAGGTGTTAGTGGAGCAATCCATCATGGGTTGGAAAGAATATGAATTAGAGTTACTTCGTGATCACATTGGGAATGTGATTATCATTTGCTCGATCGAGAATTTTGATCCGATGGGAATTCATACAGGTGATTCTATTACAGTAGCTCCTGCAATGACTTTGCCAGATACCATATACCAACGCATGAGAGACATGGCCATCAAGATGATGAATGCCATCGGTACTTTCGCGGGGGGATGTAATGTTCAGTTTTCTTTAAATCCTGAAACGGATGAAATTATAGCGATTGAAGTAAATCCACGTGTTTCTCGCTCATCAGCTTTAGCTTCAAAAGCAACTGGTTATCCAATTGCCAAGATTGCAGCTAAAATGGCTATAGGCTACAACTTGGACGAGTTGACGAATGCGATCACAGGCACAACGTCTGCTTATTTTGAACCGGCACTCGATTATGTTATTGTGAAGGTGCCAAGATGGAATTTTGATAAGTTTAAAGGGGCCGATCGTACACTCGGTTTGCAAATGAAATCTGTGGGAGAAACCATGGGCATAGGTCGCAATTTCCAAGAGGCGCTTCAGAAAGCATGCCAATCGCTAGAGATCAAGCGAAATGGGATGGGAGCAGATGGAAAAGAATTACGCGATCAAGATGCAATCCTTTATTCACTCGCCAATCCTTCTTGGAATCGCTTGTTCCATATTTATGATGCCTTCAAATTGGGTATTTCATTTAAAACAATTCAACAATTAACTAAAATCGACAAGTGGTTTTTGAACCAAATTGAGGATTTAGTTCGTGTCGAGAAAGAAATAGAGAGGTACTCGGTTCATAATATCCCGACCATTTTATTAGAAGAAGCGAAGCATAAGGGATTTGCGGATCGCCAAATTGCACATACTTTACGTTGTTTAGAATCGGAGGTTTATGATAAGCGGAATAGCCTAGGCATTAAACGCATTTATAAATGTGTGGATACTTGTGCCGCTGAATTTGAGGCAAAGACTCCTTATTATTATTCCACGTTTGGGCAAGAAGGTTCAGATGTTTTGGATAATGAATCCGTAGTTACAAATAAGAAAAAGGTCGTTGTGTTAGGTTCGGGGCCCAACAGGATCGGTCAGGGAATCGAATTTGATTATTCTTGTGTGCATGGGGTATTAGCAGCCAAAGAAGCTGGTTATGAGACCATTATGATTAACTCAAATCCAGAGACGGTGTCAACGGATTTTGATATCGCCGATAAATTGTATTTTGAACCTGTATTTTGGGAACATGTATATGACATCATTCAGCACGAAAAACCTGAAGGTGTGATTGTCCAATTAGGGGGTCAAACAGCCTTGAAGTTGGCCGAAAAGCTTTCCAAGTATGGCATTAAAATTTTAGGTACTTCCTTTGAGGCTTTGGATTTAGCTGAAGATCGTGGCGCTTTCTCAAGCTTATTAAAAGACTTAGATATTCCATATCCTAAGTTTGGCGTTTGTGAAGATGCTGATAATGCAGCGGCGCTGGGACGTGAATTGGGATATCCATTGTTAGTCCGCCCTTCTTACGTTTTGGGAGGTCAGTCTATGAAAATAGTAATTAATGAGCAGGAATTAGAGCAACATGTGGTTGATATTTTACGGGATATTCCTGGAAATAAAATATTGCTGGATCATTTCTTAGAGAATGCCATTGAGGCGGAGGCTGATGCAATTTGTGACGGAGAGGATGTGTACATCATTGGTTTAATGGAGCATATTGAGCCGGCAGGTATTCACTCAGGCGATTCACATTCCGTGTTACCTCCTTTTGATTTGTCGGATCATGTGATCAAGCAAATCGAAGATCATACGCGCAAGATTGCGGTGGCATTGAAGACCAAAGGTCTTTTGAATATCCAGTTTGCGGTGAAAAATGAAGTGGTTTATATTATTGAGGCTAATCCACGTGCCTCGCGTACTGTGCCATTTATATGCAAAGCATACCAAGAGCCTTATGTGAATTATGCCACCAAGGTAATGTTAGGAGATAAGAAAGTGAAAGATTTCAATTTCAAGCCAGTGAAAAAAGGATATGCAATCAAAATTCCTGTATTTTCATTCTCTAAATTCCCTAATGTCAATATGGAGCTAGGACCTGAAATGAAATCGACTGGAGAAGCGATTTATTTTATTGATGATTTGAAAGACGATTTCTTTCGCAAGGTGTATGGAGAACGAAATTTATATTTAAGCCGCTAAGTAGCCATGTTAAAATTAATTGCTTTTGGATTGGTATTTTACTATGTGATTTGGCCTTTGGTACGATTCCTGTTTAAGGGATTTATCATCACTCAGGTTCATAGAAAGATGTCGGAGCAAGACATTCGATCCAAACAAGCTACCGCTCAAGCGCGTAAAGAAGGCACTATTGACGTGGATTATGTTCCACCTTCCGGAAAGAGCAAAAAGCCTTTGACCGACGAAGGAGATTATGTACCTTATGAAGAAGTAAAGGACTAAAAAATGCTAAGGACGATTATAACTTATTTTTTGTTGGTCTTTTGTTTGTTAACAAAAGAAAGCATTTCTTTAACTTTTGATCTGTTGCGTGAAAAGAGTGCTATTTCTTCGGAAATGAATTTTGAAGATTCAATGGAAGAAGATGGAATTGATGATCTCATGGCGAGTGAAGATTTGTCTGTGGATTTAAACGAAAATAATTTGAACGGATTTGCTGATAAATCTATTGTAGATCAGTATAAAAAATCCACCTTGCATGTGCTCTTAGAACTAGAGAGTCCCCCTCCCCGCATGGCGTAATTACGTCGGCATTATTGAAACAAAATCATAAAATCTTCTTGTCATTTATGCGTATTGCGCATAGAAAATTAATGAATATGAAAACATTCGCATTAGCGTACGTATTTATTTCTGTAGTTTTTGTCGGCTATGGCCAAGGTAAAAACTATAAAAATCAGATAAACAGAACTTTGAAAGATAAAGTATTGATTGAAAAACGGGTGGAAATAAAAGAAAAGAAGCCTGCTAATCAAACACCAAAATACCAGGAATACAAACCCAATATTGAATGGGTGGATACATTTAAAACACAAACACCTTCCTACAAACAACATGGAGGAAGGCCTAACTAAGTAGACATGAAAAAATACCTATTCGCATTAGTAGTTTTAACGGCCTGTACGGCTAAAAAAGAAGCGGTTGAGGAGGTTCAAACATTGGAGGTTTCCTCTCCCATCTCATTAGATACCACAATCCATCAAGAATTTGTGGCAGATATTCATGCTGTCCAAAACGTCGAAATCCGAGCGAGGGTCAAAGGCTATCTAGATCGAATTTTAGTTGATGAAGGCAAGGAAGTAAAGCGAGGTCAGATCGTGTTTACGATAAATAGCCAAGAATATGTGGCAGATCTAGCTCGGGCTAAAGCTGTTTTAAGTCAAGCAACAGCTGAATTAAAAGCAGAGGAATTGACTTTAGTTAATACTCGTTTGTTGGTGGACAAAAATGTGATTTCAAAAAACCAATTAGCTATATCGCTGGCGAAGGTAGATGGGCTACAAGCGAAGCGTGAAGAGGCCCTTGCCCATGTGCGCACTGCTGAATTGAAAGTAGAACATTCTAATATTCGTGCACCATTTGACGGAATCGTTGACAGATTACCTTTTAAGCGGGGAAGTTTAGTTGACGAAGGGACTTTGTTAACAACACTTTCGGACAATCATAATGTTTATGCTTATTTTAACGTGTCAGAGCAGGAATATCTTGCTTTTAGTGAGCAGGATGGGGTAAATAAATCAGCTTCGGTTGATTTGGTTTTGGCTAATGGGGAAACCTATCCTGAAAAGGGCGTAGTGGAAACTATTGAGGGGGAGTTTGATAAAAATACAGGCAATATTGCCTTTCGGGCAAGATTCGCAAATCCCAAAAGACTGCTACGCCACGGTGCTTCAGGAAAAGTACAACTGCCTAAAAAAGTAACGGACTATTGGGTTATTCCTCAAAAATCCGTTTTTGAGATTCAAGAAAAGAGCTATGTTTTTATAAAAGATGCGGGTGGGCTCATCAAGATGAAGAGTGTTGTACCTGATTTACGCATTCCCCATTTTTATTTAATTAAAAATGGAGTTTCTGCGAAGGACACAGTCTTAATTGAGGGAATTCAGCTCGTGAAACAAGGGCAAAAAATTAAATCGACTTTTAAGCCGATGCGTCAAATATTATCGGACTATAAAGCGCTTTAATATGGTACAACAGTTTATAACTCGACCCGTTTTATCGATCGTATTATCGATCTTTATCGTGATTTTAGGGGTAATTGCCATGAAACAATTACCTATTACGCAATTCCCCGATATTGTTCCACCGGCTGTAACCGTAACCACCAAGTATACAGGAGCAAATGCCGAAGTATGTGCTAAAGCCGTAGTCACGCCGCTCGAACGCGCAATCAATGGGGTGGCAGGAATGACTTACATGACTTCAGTGTCTGGTAACGATGGGACCAGTATTATTCAAGTGTATTTTCAAGTAGGAACGGACCCGGATGTGGCGGCTGTCAACGTCCAAACAAGGGTTCAAACCGTACTCGATGAATTGCCTGAAGAAGTAATCAAGGCCGGAGTAATTACCGAAAAAGAGGTAAATAGTATGTTGTTGTATGTGAACCTGTTAAGTGAAGATGCTGACATCGATGAGAAGTTCATTTATAATTTTGCAGACATTAACGTGCTTCCCGAATTAAAAAGAATTGATGGGGTGGGGTTTGCGGACATCATGGGCCAAAGGGAATATGCCATGCGTATCTGGTTGCACCCAGATCGTTTATTTGCTTATAAGCTCTCCGCAGAGGATGTTATTCAAGCGCTACGAAATCAAAATGTGGAGGCTGCTCCAGGTAAAATTGGGGAAAGTTCGGGTAAGCATCCACAGGCTTTGCAATATGTGATGCGCTATACAGGGAAGTTTACCCAGGTATCCGAGTATGAGAACTTAGTCATTAAAGCGACAGAGACGGGTCAAATTTTACGTTTGAAAGATTTGGCAGATGTGGAATTTGGATCCTTAGATTACGATGTGCTTTCGAAAGAAAATGGCCGACCATCTGCGGCGATTCTATTGAAACAGCGTCCGGGTTCAAATGCGGCAGAAGTGATTGAAAATGTTAAAAAACGTCTAGCAGAATTGAAATTGACTACTTTTCCCCCTGGAATGGGATTCACAATTTCCTATGACGTCTCCCGTTTCTTGGATGCTTCAATTCACGAAGTCATAAAAACTTTATTGGAAGCATTTTTACTTGTAGCCTTAGTGGTATTTATCTTTTTACAAGACTGGCGAGCAACCCTGGTGCCCATCATTGCAGTACCCGTTTCGCTCGTAGGTACTTTTACGTTTATGTTGGCCTTCGGGTTCTCCATCAATTTGCTGACCCTTTTCTCCCTAGTATTAGCCATCGGTATTGTGGTGGATAATGCCATTGTGGTCGTGGAGGCAGTCCATGCCAAAATGGAGGAAAAAGACATGCCTGTTTTAGCTGCAACCCAAGAAGCGATGCATGAAATTTCGGGGGCTATTTTGGCCATTACTCTCGTGATGGGTGCGGTATTTGTTCCAGTAGCGTTCCTTTCAGGGCCGATTGGCGTATTTTTCCGACAGTTCTCTGTGACGATGGCCATTTCCATTGCTTTATCCGGATTAACGGCCTTGACTTTAACACCGGCACTTTGTGTGTTATTATTGAAAAAGCCTGAACATCATCAAAAGAATTGGTTAGGTAAATTTTTCTCTGCTTTCAATAATGGCTATGATCGAATTGCTAATAAATACATGGTTTGGGTAGGCGCTTTGATCAGTAAACGAATTTTGATGTGGTTGATTTTGCTTGGTTCCGTCGCAGGAACAGTGGTTTTATCCGGTATTGTTCCAAGTGGATTTATTCCTTCTGAGGATCAGGGGACTTTGTATGTCAACGCAACAACTCCGGCTGGCGCGACGTTGGAAAGGACAGAAGGGGTGATGGACCAAGTGTTTAAATCGATCAAAGACGTTGATGCCATTGAGTCATTTTCTACATTGGCCGGATTTAGTTTATTGACAGACGGTTCTGGTGCTTCGTATGGAACCGGAATCATCACCTTGAAACCTTGGGAAGATCGCAAGGAAACCGTGGATGAATTGACCGAGATGATTCGAAACAAAACGAAGGGAATCAAAGATGCGAGTATTCAATTTTTCCCACCACCAGCGGTACCAGGTTTTGGAAATGCCTCTGGTTTTGAATTTAGGATACAGGATCGAACGGGTTCAGGCGACTTACAGAAGTTGGCATCGGTCTCCAACGCCTTTGCTAAAAAACTCAATGAGAATCCCGAAATACAAAATACCTTCTCTAGTTTTGATCCAAGTTTTCCGCAGTATATGTTGGAAGTAGATCAAGAAGCCGCTGCACAGAAGGGGGTAAATGTGTTGCCAGCCATGGACAATTTGCAAACTTTATTGGGAAGTTTTTATGCCACAAACTTTATCCGTTTTGGCCAGATGTACAAAGTAATGGTGCAAGTTGATCCGCGCTACCGGGCACATCCGGATGATGTTTTGAAGTTTTATGCTAAAAACAAAGCCGGGGAAATGGTTCCTTATTCATCCTTCGTGAAAATGAAACGCGTGTATGGTCCGGAGCAATTTACGCGCTATAACATGTTTACTTCAGCGATGGTCAATGGAGAACCGTCCCCTGGTTTTTCTTCGGGTGCTGTTTTGGATATCATTCGGGCGGAGGCAGTAAAAAGTTTGCCGCGTGGTTATACGCTTGAGTGGTCAGGCATGACGCGTGAGGAGGATTTAGCTGGGAATCAAGCTATTTTCATTTTTGCAATCTGTCTACTTTTCGTGTATTTATTATTAGCCGCGCAATACGAGTCCTTTTTACTGCCTTTCCCTGTCTTATTATTCTTGCCTATGGGAGCGATGGGCACCTATGCATTCTTGTATGTATTTGGTTTGCAAAATAACATTTATGCCCAAGTGGCATTGGTGATGTTGATTGGTTTGCTTGGTAAAAACGCTATTTTAATTGTAGAGTTTGCAATCTCGAAACAGAAGGAAGGTGCATCCATCGTGGACGCGGCTAAAGAGGGAGCTTTATCTCGTTTGCGTCCCATTTTGATGACGTCTTTTGCTTTTGTAGCGGGATTAATTCCGCTAATGATTGCCACAGGGGCGGGTGCCATTGGCAACAGGACTATCGGTACCGCCTCCGCTGGTGGGATGATTTTAGGAACGGTAGGTGGTTTATTAGTGATTCCGGGATTGTATGTGGTGTTCGCATCGCTCTCGGCTAAAATGTCTAAAAATGAAAAATAACTATATTGGATTATTTATAGCTTTGATTTTTTCGTCTTGTACTTCGGGTATTTTAAGAGAGCAGATCAAAATCAATGCTGAAATTGAAACTTATCGAGTTTCTAAGGAAAACCCCTCTGTTTCAGATGTACAAGAGTGTTGGAAACGCGATACCTTGTTACTTCAATTAATCGATTCAGTCTTGATTCGAAGCAACGATATCAAGATCGGTTTTTTAGAAGTTGCGATGGCAAAAGCTGATTTTGGGTTTCAAAGAGGTTTAAGAAAACCGGTCGTTAGTGGAATAATTCAGCCTAGCTTAAGGCGTTTTGGTAAATATACGATGGATGGAGTGGGAAATTATGATACCCAGTTTTCAACCAATATCACTAAAGAACAAATCATTCCACAAAATTTACCCGATATACAAATCGGCTTACAATCAAGTTGGGAGCTGGATATTTGGGGGAAGTTAGCCAAACGAAAAAAGGCGAGTGCCCTCCGGTATTTGGCTTCAGAGTCAGGCCAACAATGGTTAATAACTTCTTTAGTGGCTGAAGTGGCAAGTTCGTATGGCCAATTGATCGCCTTAGATAAGGAGTTGGAAATTTTAAAATCCAACATTGAAATTCAACGAAAAGTATTTGAATTGGTTCAAGTTCAGAAGGAAGCTGGTGCGGTGAATGAATCAGCGGTCCAACAATTAGAGGCCCAGTGGTTGAACTCGCGGGCTCAGGAGGGAGACGTGCTCCAACAAATTATTAGGTTGGAAAATGAAATCCGTCTATTTTTAAACAAACCTAACGTTGCGATTAAGCGATCTAAATTTCCTTTTCAATGCGCGTTGGATAGTAGTTTGTTTGCTCGGGTGAAAATAGATCAATTAGAGAATAGACCCGATATTAGGCAAGCAAAATTAAATTTAATGGCTGCCTTTGAAACTAAGGAGAGTGCAGTGTTAGCGCTAAAGCCATCGATCGTCCTATCAGGTATATTGGGTGTGCAAGGGTTCCAACCAGCCTATTTATTTCAACTTCCGGCCTCGATGGCTTATCAATTACTGGGGGGCATTACGAGTCCTTGGTTAAACCGATCCGCATTGACTTCAGATATTTTGCGATCTGATTCACATTGGAAATCACAAGATTTAGCCTATCAAAATGTTCTGGTGAAAGGATATTTGGAATGGGATACTCAAGTCAAGTCTTTGGCTTATTTGCAAAAACAGCAACAACTGAAGCAACGAGAAGTTCTGTTAACCAAGGGAGCAATAAACACGGTAGGGACTCTCTTTTTAACAGCTAATGCAAGTTATTTAGAGGTATTGACTGCGCAACAAAATGCCCTGCGATCGGAATTAGAATTATTAGAAATATCTCGAAATCAGTGGATGCGCGCGATAAGCTTGTACCGAGTGTTAGGAGGAGGCTGGTAGCACAAGACTTGCAATTACCTTTGGAAAATCACGGTGCTCTAAAATTTGTCCTTTTTTTGCAACATCCTCTGCCGTATCAGTAGGCAATAGGGGGAATGAACTTTGGAAAATAATGCCACCCTCATCGTAATGCTCATTGACGAAATGAATTGTAATTCCAGATTCCTTCTCCCGTGCCTGCACTACCGCCTCATGGACAAAATGTCCATACATGCCTTTTCCACCAAATTTGGGTAATAAGGCAGGATGCAAATTGACAATTCTTTGAGGAAAGGCTTGAATAAAATCACTGGGAATAAGCCATAAAAAGCCCGCTAAAATAACCCAATCGGTGTTTAATGATTGGATTTTTTTCAACAAGGTTCCATCTTTATATTCAGACCTAGTGAAAATAGTACAGGGGATCGCTAATCTTTCGGCGCGAGAAATAACGCCCGCGTCTGGATTGTTACAAAAGATATGTGTGATTAAAACCTCAGAGGAATCCTTGAAATATTCAAAAATTTTTTCGGCGTTTGAGCCAGAACCAGAGGCAAAAATGACTAAATTTTTCAATGGGGTCCAATTATTTAACACAAATTTAGCCTTAAATCAGGAACCTTTTGGGTTTTATGTCAGTTTTAATTGATATTCTAATAAATTTGAGGCATGAAAATAGGGATTATTTGTTATCCTACTTATGGTGGAAGTGGTGTTGTGGCCACAGAATTAGGCAAGGCATTAGCATCTGTAGGACACGAAGTGCATTTTATTACCTATACCCAACCGCCCAGATTGGACTTCTTCAGTGAAAACATTTTCTACCATGAAGTTTCCGTGGCTTCATATCCCTTATTTGAATATTTGCCTTACGAATCAGCTTTAGCTAGTAAAATGGTAGACGTGACGATCAATGAACAATTGGATTTGATACATGTTCACTATGCAATTCCCCATGCCTCTGCAGCTTATTTAGCTAAACAAATTTTAAAATATAAAGGCATTCACGTCCCTGTGATCACAACGCTTCATGGGACCGATATTACTTTAGTGGGTCGCGATCCGTCTTTCGAACCTGTCGTTACATTTTCCATCAATGAATCTGACGGGGTTACTGCAGTTTCTGAGAGTTTAAAAAATGACACCTATTCCTCCTTTGAAATTTTAAGTAATATCGAAGTGATTCCTAATTTTATTGACCTGGAAAGATTTAAAAAACAACCTAAGGAACACTTTAAAATGGCGATTTGCCCCAATGGAGAAAAGCTTTTGATGCATACGTCTAATTTTCGAAAAGTAAAACGAATCGAAGACATCATCCACGTTTTTGCCAAAGTCCAAAAACAAATTCCATCTAAACTTTTATTAGTCGGCGATGGACCTGAACGGACTGCTATCGAAGTATTGTGTAGGGAATTAGGGGTTCAAGCGGATGTCCGTTTTCTGGGTAAATTAGATACGATTGAGGAGGCTTTATCCTTGGCCGACTTATTTTTGTTGACTTCCGAAAAAGAAAGTTTTGGCTTATCGGCACTTGAGGCGATGGCCTGTGAAGTACCTGTCATATCCTCAAATGCCGGTGGCATCACGGAAGTAAACATTCATGGAGAAACAGGATTTGTTAGTGAAATCGGTGATGTGGATGATATGGCTAAAAATGCAATCGCTATTTTGTCAGACCCCGTTTTACATGCGACCATGAAAAAAAATGCGTTAGAACGTGCCAAATTATTTGACATCAAAAAGATTCTACCCCTTTACGAGAAGTACTACGAAAAAATTGTGGGTCAAAGTTGGCGCTTCCCGAATCCCAACCTTTTCGATAGCGATACGGAACTAGATTAATCCAACACATTTACCTGTTGGCGATCCGTCGTTTGTTCCAATAATTCCAGCATCGTTTTTTGATGGATTGGATGTATAAAATGGGGAGCAATCTCTGCCATGGGAAATAAAACAAAGCGTCTATGGGCAATTTGAGGATGTGGAATGTCTAGATTTTCACTGCTAAAAATAAGGTTTTCGATGAAAAGAATATCAAGATCGAGTAAGCGAGGGCCCCAGATTTCATCGCGTAGGCGACCAAAAAACTTTTCAATATCTAATAATTCAGACATGATTTTTTCGGGACTGAGCTCGGTTTCTACCTGTATCACTTGGTTTAAAAAATCGGCTTGATCGGTTTTTCCCCATGCAGCCGTTTGATAAATTTTAGAAAATGTGGCAATGCGCCCTATTTTTTTTTCAATTTCAAGGTATGAGTTTTTAAATATTTGAAGGGTATTTCCTAGATTGCCACCTAAAGAGATAAAAACGAAACTTGACATAGATTTTTTAATTTAAAACAAGATACGAAATTCCTTTTTATGCTTTTATATTACGATGGAAGATGAATTAAAACCTGGCGTTCTTTTGATCTCAGAACCTTTTCTTGAAGACTCGACATTTCATAGGTCTGTTATTTTACTTTGTGAGCATTCAAATTCACATTCATTTGGACTCATATTAAACCAAAAGCAAGAGGTCGTTTTTGATTCTATTGTTGACGAGAAGGTATTGGAGAATGTACCCTTGTTTTCAGGTGGACCTGTAGATCCCACGATCATGCAATTCTTGCACCGAAGACCTGATCTTATTCCCGAAGGGATTGAAATTTCCGAAGGTATATTTTGGTCAGGCAGTTTTGAAAAGGCGATTGAGCACGTGGTCAGTAGGGCGATCAATTTCAACGAGATTAAATTTTTTATCGGGTATTCGGGTTGGGGCGCGGGCCAACTAGCCCGTGAGGTGAAGCAAAATGCGTGGTATTTACATCCGGCTCGAGAAGATTATGTCTTTGATGAATCGAATAAAAATTTATGGCGGACCGTACTCTATGATAAAGGTGGCGACTACCGTGTGTTGTCGACCTATCCGGATGATCCTACTTTAAATTAACTTATTCGGGCCCAATTGGTGGTATCCTTTTTTTGTTGGCGCACCTGATCCCGTATCATCGCATTTTTATCGCTTTCTAAGGCGGGATCTTCTGATAAAATGGCCACTGCGGTCTCTCGGGCTACTTTTAAAATCTCCCCGTCTTTGGATAAATCAGCAATCATCAGGTCGATAGCCCCACTCTGTCTCGTTCCACCAATGTCTCCAGGTCCTCTGAGTTGCAGGTCAACTTCCGCGATTTCAAAGCCATTATTCGTTCTTACCATTGTTTCAATGCGCTTTTTGGTATCGGCTGATATCTTGTAGTCTGTTAACAATAGGCAATAACTTTGTTCGGCACCTCGACCTACCCGACCTCTTAATTGGTGTAATTGGGCTAAGCCAAATCGCTCCGCACTTTCAATGATCATCACAGAGGCATTGGGGACATTGACTCCCACTTCAATCACGGTCGTTGCGACCATGATTTTAGTTTCATTTTTCACAAATCTTGCCATCTCAAAATCCTTATCTGCAGGCTTCATTTTTCCATGTAAAATCCCCAAAGGAATTTCAGGAAAGGCTCTAGTGATACTTTCATACCCATCCATCAAATCTTTGAAATCCATTTTTTCAGATTCCTCAATGAGTGGATAAACGATGTAGACTTGACGCCCTTTTTGAATCTCGCTTTGGATAAAACTGAAAACTTGTAAACGATGCGAATCATACCGATGAATCGTTTGAATCGGCTTTCTACCAGCAGGCAATTCATCAATTACTGAAACATCGAGATCTCCATACAAAGTCATAGCCAAGGTTCTCGGAATGGGAGTTGCCGTCATGACTAATACATGTGGATGAATTTGCTTGTTTTTATCCCAAAGTTTGGCTCTTTGAGCTACCCCAAATCGATGCTGTTCATCTATGATGCAAAGTCCCAAATTTTTAAACTGAACGACATCTTCAAAAATGGCATGTGTACCCACTAGGATATTTAAAGTACCTGATTCTAACCCCTCATGTATTTCTACCCGATCTTTCTTTTTAACAGATCCCGTTAATTTGGCTATGGAGATGCCTAACAGATCGGCAAACTTTTTTAAACCCTGAAAATGCTGGTCTGCTAAAATTTCGGTGGGGGCCAACAAACAAGCCTGAGTTCCATTGTCGATGGCGAGTAACATGGAAATAAAAGCGACAATGGTTTTTCCAGAACCTACATCCCCTTGAAGCAGTCGGTTCATTTGATTGCCAGAACGCATGTCTTCGAAAATCTCCCGAATCACTTTCTTTTGTGCTTCCGTTAATGAAAAGGGGAGATGCTCCTTATAAAAAGTCGTTAATAAGGCAGCTGAAGAAAACACTTGGCCCGGAAAGGCTGATTTACGAACTAAATTTTGCTTAATTAAGCGCAACTGATTGTAAAATAATTCTTCAAATTTCAAGCGTCTCCTCGCTTGGTGTAGCCAATTTTCCGACTGTGGTAGGTGAATGTGGTATAAGGCTTCCTGCTTAGAAATTAATTTAAATTGCTGGATGATCTCTTGAGGCAAAGTTTCCCTGATATAAGGGAAAGCAATTTCTAACAAATTTTTTTGCAAGGTTGCGATCAACTTACTGTCGATGTATTTCTTACGTAATTTTTCAGTTAACGGATAAATGGGTTGGAAAAATTTCTCTGAAATTTGGGGGCCTTTGTAGACCTCCATCTCAGGATGTGTCATTTGGATTTGTCCATTAAAGCTTCCCGGCTTGCCGTAAAATAAAAAATCCACGCCGCCAACCAATGATTTTTCAATCCATTTAACGCCTTGGAACCATACTAATTCGATGCATCCCGTTTCATCACAGCATTCTGCTACGAGTCTTTCTCTCCGGCCAACGCCTATTTTTTCCTTGTATTTGATGCGTCCAATACATTGGACATTTTCCATTTGATCATTGATTTGACCGATAGGGATGATTAAAGTTCTATCTTCATATCTAAATGGAAAATATTGAATCAAGTCCCCAAAAGTAAACAGCCCTAGTTCGGATTGCAGTAGTGCCAATCGCGCAGGAGTCATTCCCCGCAAACTGGCCAAATCTGAATCAAAAAAATGGGAAGTGGACATTGATCAAAAATTTTGTGAATTTAGGTATATTTACAAAACCTTTACATGGATTTTTTCAAAAGCTTTATGGCGCGCGAATATTTTTTTTCTTTTAATCAAAATACAAGAGTTTTAAAAACGATTCTTTCTTTCCTTCTTTTTGTTCAATTTTCGGCATGGGGACAATGCGAAACGAAAGTTTGGGTGGCTACGGATAAAAAAATCATCATGTTTGCCCCTGAACCAGGTGAAAATCCTACTCCTATTTTAATGCCAGTGAATGGGGCTAAAACGCCTGGAATAAAATGGTCATGGACACCTAAATTGGGTTTATCAGATCCTTTTAGCCTAAACCCTTATTTTGATGTCAAAGGATTAGGGGATTTAGGAGGAAGTGCATTTAAGACGACGTACTTTGTTAATGGGTATCTACCTGGTGCGACGACGGCGGAAGATTGTAAGAATTTTGCTACTATAGATATTATTATTTTGGCGAGAGTAAAACCTTATGACGCCATCTCGCCAAACAATGATGATTTAAATGATTATTGGAGCATCGATAATATTTCTGCCTATCCGGATGCAGAAATTTATGTCATGGATCGCTGGGGTTTGAAGGTATATGAAAGCTCGGGCGCGATGTATGATGAAAAACCGTTTAGAGGGAAATATAATGGAAAAGATTTGCCCACGGGCACTTACATGTACGTAATTCGACCTAATTTGGAAGATTATCCGGATGCTTATCCAGATGTGGTAGGTAATTTAACCATTGTAAGGTAATGAAGGGATATTTAGATCAAAACATTCAGAAGGAGGGATTTGTAGTAAGCCAATTTGAAGATTTACTCAATTGGGCTCGGGCAAGTTCTTTATGGCCAATGAGTTTTGGTTTAGCTTGTTGCGCGATTGAAATGATGCAAACTTTTGCCTCTGGATATGATTTGGATCGCTTTGGTGTATTTCCTCGGCCTTCCCCTAGGCAATCAGATGTGATGATTGTGGCTGGTACGGTTACATTTAAGATGGCAGATCGAATCAGAAGGCTCTATGAACAAATGCCGGAACCCCGTTACGTGATTTCGATGGGTTCATGTGCAAATTGCGGAGGACCCTATTGGGAACATGGATACCATGTGGTCAAAGGGGTAGACCGAGTAATCCCTGTAGACGTTTATGTTCCAGGTTGTCCACCAAGACCAGAGGCTTTGCTTGGAGGCATTTTGAAATTACAAGAAAAAATCAATCAAGAAACACGTGTAGTGCCCCAAATTATTTTGGACGCCATCGCTCAAAAAGCCTAAGGATGGATGCAATAGAAATAAAAAATTTGATTGAAAGTGAATTGAACATCACGGTTGAGTGGGACGAAAAATCAGGTCGCATCACAGTTCAACCTGATCATTTAATTTCCATTTGTGATTTTTTATGGCGCAATCCAGCGACTTATTTTGATTCACTCTCTTGCCTTACTGCGATAGACAATGGTCTTGAAAAGGGTACACTTGAACTCATTTATACCCTTTATTCAATCCCAAATCATGTGACTTTTCACATTCGGTTGGAAGTTCCAAGGTTGCAAGAAGATGGAAAATTGCCTGTTGTGCCTACTTTGAGCGGGATATGGAAAACGGCCAATTGGCATGAGCGCGAAGCATATGATCTCGTGGGGGTTGTTTTTGAAGGTCATCCAGACATGACTCGTATTTTATTACCTGCTGATTGGGTAGGTCATCCTCTTCGCAAAGATTATGTAGAACAAGATAAGTACCACGGAATTCAAGTTAAATTTTAGTTTATGAAAATTGCAGGCTTCACCTTCATTCGGAATGCGATTAAAAATGATTATTCAATCGTAGAAGCCATTACGTCAATTTTACCTATTTGTGACGAGTTTGTTGTGGCCGTGGGTCAATCAGAGGATAATACGCTGGGTCTAATTCAAGGAATCAAATCAGATAAAATCAGGATTATTGAGACGATTTGGGATGACACAAAACGTGAAGGGGGACGGGTTTTTGCTATAGAAACGGATAAGGCATATCAAGCTATTTCACCAGATACCGACTGGGCATTTTATATTCAAGGAGATGAATGTGTGCATGAAGATGATCTCACTGGTATTTTAGAGGATTTAAAAGAGCATCAGGAAAACCCTGAGGTGGAGGGTTTATTGTTTAAATACAGGCACTTTTATGGGTCCTTTGATTACATCGCATCTTCTAGAAAGTGGTATAGAAAAGAGATTCGGATTGTGCGTTTTAACCCCCTCGTTCATTCTTATAAAGATGCACAGGGATTTAGAAAAGATGGGAAAAAATTAAAAGTGAAAGAAATTTCCGCACATATTTTTCATTATGGTTGGGTTAAACCCCCCAACGGCTTAAATCAAAAAGTGAGGAATTTCACCCAATTTTACCATGATGACGTTTGGCTTGCGAAAAATGTCCCTGCAGATTATGAATTTGATTTTGGAAATGCAGAAAGGTTAATTAGGTTTACGGGGACGCATCCCAAAGTTTCTCAATCTAGGATCCAGGCACAAAATTGGGACTTTGATTTTGATCCAGCGGTACTTCAATCTAAGATGAGTTTGCGTAGAAAAGTGCTTCAAAAAATTACCGATTGGACAGGTTGGAGAATCGGGGAATATAAAAACTATCAACGTATTTGATGAAATAAATCCAATATTTTCCGGCAAAAAGGAAGTTGGCAGTAGTCTTCGCTTATACAGTTTCTAAGGCTCATCTAATATGAATAAAGTGCCACGTTACTTTTGAGGCACCGCATACACATTTATCGTTTGGCTATAATTGACTAAGTCAGCAGCAACTTTTAATTCAACAACTGTTGCATTAATATCAAAATCAGCAAAGTAGAAAATATCATAGCCATTGTTTTTAATGATTTCAAATAATTCAACCTTTGCTGCTTTACTCGCCTTACCAAAACTTTCTGCAACAATAACAGGCTTGTACGCTTGAATTAAATCTGAAATGGATTTAATGATTTCTTTGTCATACCCTTCCGTGTCAATTTTAATAAAAGACAATTTCTGAATCATGGAAGTATATTCCGTTTCTAAAAATGTCTTTAAATGTATTCCCTCTACCATTCCATCAAAAACAAATTTTCCGTATTTCCTGTCGCGGGTTTCAGATATTGCCCCATTTCCAAAACTTGCTTCTGAAGATATATAATAGAATGATTTCGGTGTCACTGAAATTGCACAACGATACGGATGTATAACATATTTATCCTTATTTAAATTAGCATTGGATTCTAAAATTTTAAAGACATAAGGATTTGGATCAAATCCGATCGTTATTCCTGTCATGCCTGTACATAAAGCCATAGGCACTGTGGTATCGCCAATATTTGCTCCAATATCAATAGCCAAATCACCTGCCTTAATAAATTGATTAAAAAAAGCAACGGTTGCTTCATTTAGAGTAATCTTAGGGGCTAAAGGACTAGACCAATTGGCGAAATCTATTTCCCCATACTGATTCATATTTAAATGATCAATAATGGGCGGATATTCTTTAGTGAATCTTCTAGCAATTTTTCTCGCAAACGAATTTTTTAAATAGGTAAACATAGTCGTGTTTTTAATATGTTTACAAAAGTAGACTAATTACTTATCATACTTTCACGAAAATATGAATATATTAAAATGTTTTTCTTGCATTGCAATCGCTAAATTATTTTCAATCATCAGGCTTCTAATTGCCGCATTTGAGTTGCAGATAATGCTTTAGAAATAGCTTTAAATAAGGTTTTCCAAACTCTCTGGATGTATTAAATATTGCATTTTCACCATTATCTCTATCGCCATTAATTTTACCAAAATGAGTATGAGAAATAATGAATTCATCCGCTAGAGAATTCGAATGAGCAAAATTGACTTAATGCAAACTGGCTACCGATAGGGCCTGTTTTTTTTAAAAATTCTCTTCTTTTCATCGTTTTTAAAATAGGGTTAAATAGGAAAGAATCTAAACATCCGTATTTATGATGGTCTTTCATTTTAGATATAATT